>JACCDY010614265.1_pt1 | contig 48483 bp, 44 predicted proteins | sample 7446391 | NCBI WGS metagenome assembly JACCDY01 (sample SAMN15323451, study PRJNA562643) | freshwater metagenome | isolation source: river surface water | place: USA:Blue River Watershed | collected 2017-08-18
CTTGGATCAACTGATAGACCTCTGGTTTTTGCGCCAAATCGGTGTAGCCGGCATAAGGCAGGTTGCGACGCTCGGCCCAGTTGCCCACCGCTTCCATGTCGATGTTGATCATCACGCACACTTTTTCGCGTTGGTCGCCATAGGCCACCACCTCTTTGATGTGCGGGAAGAACTTGAGTTTGTTCTCGACGTACTTGGGCGCAAACATGGCGCCGTCGTTGCTGCCACCTTTGATGCGGCCCACGTCTTTGACGCGGTCAATGATCTTCAGGTGACCATGCGCATCCAAGAAGCCCGCATCGCTGGTGTGATACCAACCATCAGCAGTGAGCACCTCTTCGGTGGCTTTGTCATTTTTGTAATAGCCCTTGAGCAAGCCAGGTGACTTGACCAAGATTTCGCCGTTGTCGGCCACTTTGATTTCCACGCCGGCACAGGGCACACCCACGGTGTCGGCACGCGCTTCGCTGTCAGGCTGCAAGCAAACGAACACCGCGGTTTCGGTAGAACCATAGAGCTGCTTCAAGTTCACACCAATGGAGCGGTAGAAGCTGAACAAGTCTGGGCCAATCGCTTCACCCGCGGTGTACGCCACGCGCACGCGGCTCATGCCGAGGTTGTTACGCAAGGGGCCGTACACAAAGAAGTTACCCAAGGTGTAGAGCAAGCCGCCCACCAACCCAATCGACTTGCCATCCATCTTGGTGGGGCCGTATTTGCGCGCCACGTCCATGAAGTAATGGAACATGCCACGCTTGATCGCGCCTGCATCTTCCATGCGAATCATCACGCTGGTGAGCAAGCCTTCAAACACGCGGGGTGGCGCGAAGTAGTAAGTGGGGCCGACTTCTTTCAAGTCGATGGTGACGGTGGCCGCAGACTCAGGGCAGTTCACCACATAGCCGCAGTACAACCACTGGGCGTAGCTGAAAATGTTTTGACCAATCCAAGCCGGTGGCAAATACGCCAACACATCTTCATGCGACGTGAGCTTGTCAAACAAGGCGCCCGCTTCCGCACGGTTGATGAGTGAGTTGTGCGTGTGCACCACACCCTTGGGGTTACCTGTGGTACCCGAGGTGAAGAACATCGCGCCCACATCGTCGTGGTGTGCTTTCTCGACTTCATCCACATAAAAATCTGGGTGCTGCTTGGCAAACACGGCGCCAGCAGCCAGCAATTCTTCGAGCGAAGCCAAGCCTGGCTCGTCGTACTTGCGCAAGCCGCGTGGGTCATCAAAGAAGATGTGGGCGATTTGTGGGCATTGCTCACGAATCTCCAACAGCTTGTCGACCTGTTCTTGGTCTTCGACCACACAGAAGCGCACTTCGGCGTTGTTCAATGGGAACACGCACTCAGGGCCTGCGGCGTCTTGGTACAAGGGGATTGGAATCGCGCCCAACGATTGCGCGGCCAGCATGGTGGCGTACAGGCGTGGACGGTTGGAGCCAATCACCACCAAGTGCTCGCCGCGTGTCAAACCGGCTTGGTGCAAGCCGCACGCCATGTGCTCCACCATCTGAGCCATGTCGGCCCAAGACGTGGTTTGCCAAATGCCGTATTCCTTCTCGCGCATGGCCGGGGCGCCTGGGCGCTCGCTGGCATGCTTGAGTAACAGTCGTGGGAACGTGGTCTGCATTCCTAATCCTTGCTTTGTGTTTCGACAAAAAATCGTGACGCGCAGGTGACGCGTTTTTCACGTTGGTTGCGATCGTATGCCTGGGTTTGACGCCAAGTTGTCGTTTCGACGACAATTTAGGGTAGACACTGAGCAGTGATTACCCGAATAAAACTTTTCTATTGATCAGAATCCATGGCCCAAGCACCCACCGTTTTCCAGCGTCGACGCTCTCTCACGGAGCAAGAGCTCAAGCTCATTCCATGGTTTGGTTTGCTCAAAGAAAACGAGCGCAACCGCATCGAATCTCAGCTGGTGGTGAGTGACCCCATGCCTGGCGACTACGTATGCCGCATGGGTCGCCAAGCCACGTATTGGTTTGGCGTTGTGGAAGGCCTGTTGAAGATGAGCACGGACAGCGCCAGCGGGCGCACCATCACTTTCACGGGTGTACCGCCCGGTGGTTGGTTTGGTGAGGGCACGGCCATCAAGCGCGAGACCTACCGCTACAACATCATGGCCTTGCGCCGCAGCGTAGTGGCAGGCGTGCCCATCGACACCTTCCATTGGCTGCTAGACAACTCCATCGGCTTTAACCGCTTTGTGATGAACCAACTCAACGAACGCTTGGCACAGTTCATCGAAGCCCGCGAGATTGACCGTTCCAACGACCCCGATGTGCGCGTGGCACGCAACTTGGCGACGCTGTTCAACCCCACGCTTTACCCCGGCGTGGGGGAGATGTTGCGCATCACGCAGCAAGAACTGGCCTACCTTGTGGGTCTATCGCGTCAACGTGTGAATGTGGCGCTCAATCGACTCGAAGAACAAGGCGCCATTCGCATTGAATACGGCGGCATGCGCGTGCTCAACCTTGCCGCTTTGCGCGCCAGCGGCACTTAGAATTTGCCCCTTATGTCAGACACCCCCTCAGAACTCATCCGCCTCAACAAACGCATGGCCGAACTTGGCCTGTGCTCACGCCGCGAGGCCGATGCGTGGATCGAACAAGGCTGGGTGCTGGTCAATGGCCGCCCTGCTGCAATGGGCGTGAAAGTGGGCCCGAATGACCGCGTGGAGGTAGACCCACGCGCCAAAGGTCACCAAGACACACAAGTCACTGTTTTGTTGCACAAGCCCATGGGCTATGTGAGTGGCCAAGCCGAAGATGGCCATGAGCCTGCCATTGTGCTGATCAACCCTCGCACACACTGGGCGGGTGACTCGTCCAAGCGACGCTTCTCGCCCACACAGTTGCGCAGCCTCGCCCCATCGGGACGCCTCGACATCGACTCCACCGGCTTGTTGGTGTTGACCCAAGACGGCCGCGTTGCACGCCAATTGATCGGCGAAGACTCGGAGATGGAAAAAGAATATTTGGTGCGCGTGACCTACACCGGCCACGAAAACACCGCCGCAGCCACCGCTGCATCTGCCACCTATGGCGGCAGAGCCAACCAACTCAGCGCCATTGGCGACCACGACCGCGTGATCAACAACGTGCAAGCAGTGTTTCCGAAAGCCCAACTTGAACGCTTACGCCACGGTTTGAGCTTGGATGGCAAACCCCTCAAACGCGCACAGGTCGAATGGCAAAACCCAGAGCAGCTTCGCTTTGTCCTGACCGAAGGTAAAAAACGCCAGATTCGCCGCATGTGCGAACAAGTCGGCCTTCAGGTCGTGGGCCTCAAGCGCATCCGCATTGGGCGCGTACAACTGGGTCAGCTGCCAGCGGGGCAGTGGCGCTACCTCGGTGCCCACGAACGCTTTTAACCCCACCCTTCTGAACCTGTTTTTATCCTCTTGAAAAATAGGCCCACGCCCCACATCTTGGGGCGTTGTTTTTTGTAATTTAGTTTTTGAAGAAGACCATGACCAAACAAACCCATGCTTTCCAAGCCGAAGTGTCACAGCTCTTGCACTTGGTGACACATTCGCTCTACTCCAACAAAGAAATTTTCTTGCGCGAGCTGGTGTCCAACGCATCAGACGCCTGCGACAAACTGCGCTACGAAGGCCTGAACAACGATGCTTTGTTTGAAGGACAGTCAGACCTCGAAGTGCGCGTGAGCTTTGACAAAGCCGCCCGCACCCTGACCATTGCCGACAACGGCATTGGCATGAGCCAAGAAGAAGCCATTGCCCACCTCGGCACGATCGCCAAGAGCGGCACACGCGAATTCATGGGCAAGCTCAGCACCGACGACAAAGCCAATGCCAAAGACCAAGGCGCTTTGATTGGCCAGTTTGGCGTGGGCTTTTACTCGGGCTACATCGTGGCGGATCGCATCACAGTAGAGTCTCGCCGCGCAGGCCTCAAGGCCGAGGAAGGCGTGCGCTGGAGCAGCACTGGCACAGGTGACTTTGAGGTAGAAACCATCACCCAAGCGGAGCGCGGCACAAAAATCATTCTGCATTTGCGTGACGATGCCGAGGAATACCTGAGCGCTTGGAAGCTCAAATCCGTCATCAACAAATACTCAGACCACATCTCTTTGCCCATCCGCATGCGCAAAGAAGAATGGAAAGAGGGCGAGAACGACCAGCCTGGCGAAATGGTGCTGACCGACGAATGGGAAACTGTCAACCAGGCCAATGCGCTGTGGGCACGCCCCAAAAAAGACGTGACCGACGAGCAGCACGCCGAGTTTTACAAACACATCAGCCATGACTTCGAACCTCCCCTGGCCTGGAGTCACAACCGCGTGGAAGGCAGCACCGAATACACCCAGCTGCTGTACATCCCTGGCAAAGCGCCAATCGACTTGTTCAACCGTGACAAAAAAGCGGGCCTGAAGCTGTATGTGAAACGCGTGTTCATCATGGACGACGCCGAGGCACTGATGCCCTCGTACCTGCGCTTCATCAAAGGTGTGGTGGACTCGGCCGATTTACCACTGAACGTGAGCCGCGAGTTGCTGCAAGAAAGCCGCGACGTCAAAGCCATTCGCGAAGGCAACACACGCCGGGTGTTGGCCGTCTTGGAAGATTTGGCCAAACACGACAAGGCGCCTGTGGCGAGCGATGATGGCGTGACTGACGTGATCAGTGATGAAGACAAAGCCAAGCAAGGCAAGTACAGCCAGTTCTACGCCGAGTTTGGTGCGGTGCTCAAAGAAGGCTTGGGTGAAGACTTTGCCAACAAAGACAAAATCGCCAAGCTGCTGCGCTTTGCCAGCACAAGCACCGATGCCGTGAGCGTGTCATTTGCCGACTACAAAGCACGCATGAAAGAAGGCCAAGAAGCCATCTACTACATCACCGCCGACACACTGGCGGCTGCCAAGAACAGCCCACAGCTCGAAGTGTTCCGCAAAAAGGGCATCGAGGTTTTGTTGATGACCGACCGCGTGGACGAGTGGGCCTTGAACTTTGTGCATGAGTTTGATGGCACGCCGCTGCAATCGGTGGCGAAAGGCGCTGTGGACTTGGGCAAGCTGCAAGACGAAGCTGAGAAAAAAGCTGCGGAAGATGCGGCCGAGGCTTTCAAGCCCGTGTTGGCCAAACTCAAAGAGGCGTTGAAAGACAAAGCCGACGATGTGCGCGTGACCACCCGCTTGGTGGACTCCCCCGCTTGCCTGGTGGTGAAAGACCACGGCATGTCCATGCAGCTGGCCCGCATGCTCAAGCAAGCTGGCCAACAAGCGCCAGAGATGAAACCCATCTTGGAAGTGAATGCTGAGCACGCGCTGGTGAAGAAGCTCAGCGGTGACGCCAACCCCAACTTCAATGATTTGGCGCACATCTTGTTTGACCAAGCCTTGTTGGCCGAAGGCGGTCTGCCAGAAGACCCAGCTGCCTATGTCAAACGGGTGAACGCACTTTTGTTGAACAAGTAAGGCTCGCGCACCTCCCGACCCCCATGTCGGGAGAACACCGCAAAGAAAAACCCCGTAGCTTCTTTCGAAACTACGGGGTGAATCTGGTGGTGGAGTTTAACACCACGCCAAACGCTCATCCCGAAGTCATGAGGAAGTGGGCTGAAAAAATTAACATTAGTGAGTAGATCACGACCTAATTTCGGGGCTTTCGACCATCTACTCACATGTTCAGATTTCGCGGCGTTGCCATGCTCATCAGTCCCGCCTTGGTAGTCGTGTGTTGTGATTATTGCTCAACCCCTATGCGATGGCGGCCCCACATCGCTCTCCCAAGCAGTCAGAAATCTGCGACTTAGATATTTTTCCACTTGGACTTCTGCAGGAAGTACGCATGAATGGTCATCCCTGCAACTACTGGAGAAATCCGATGGATACTTTTCAATTTGGCCAAAAAATTACCCTGAACGAAAACGAGCTTGCAAATCGCTGGGGGATCAGCCCCAAGACTTTGCAACGTTGGCGGTGCGAAGGACGCGGCCCTAAATACTTCAAGCTGTCGAAACGGGTTTCATACCCCATCGACGAGATTTTGGCCTTCGAGTTTGAATCCTTACAGGAATCAACCGATGGGGTCACTTGCGATCCCGAGCAATTTAACAACCCGAGCTTTCTGACCGCCCGAGAAATTGTCGCCAAGATTGACATCCCGCTTTACCTGCTGACGCACCCTGGTGAGCGGAAAAAGATTGGCTTGCCACACTATCGCGTTGGGAAAATGGTGCGATTCAAACTCGATGAAATCTTAGATTGGGCACGCCAACGCACCATCGAAGCTGAAAGCAAAAATCAGACGACACATCGAATCATCCCTCTTGGGGACATCCAGCCGGGCCTCACGCGAATGATGTGACCAAACTCCTCGCACCATGAACGAACGCCACTCGCTGGTGGCGTCCCGACAACCCCGACAGAAGGATATTTACTATGGACAAACGATGCATGACCCAGATCGAGTTGGCCGAACGTTGGCAGATCAGTGAGGCGACGCTGGAACGCTGGCGGACCGAGGCAGGCGGTCCGCTGTTTCTCAAGCTTGGCAACCAAGTGCGCTATCGGGCCCAAGATGTTGAAGCATTCGAGACCGAAATGCTTCGAGCTTCGACCAAGCATCACGATGAAGTAATTCAGTCTCAGCCAGAAGCTCCAGCTCAACCAACTGCTCGTAGGCCCCAAGCGATAAACCGTCCCATACGGCCTGTCACCATATGGTTACGCACTAGATATCGCAGTACTCGCCTGCGTCCGTTGTATGCGGCTCGGACTCTACCCCGCTGAATGTCGCTCGCTCCGTCCGAGAAGAATTACACCCTATCTTCTCGCCACTCTTGGAAATTGCCCCCCAGTAGTTCAAAATCGCCGCACTGTCTGATCACACTGGGGTGGTGCCATAAACGAAATTCGAGTTGCGTGGAACGTTATTGGTCGCCGTAGTATTGCCGATGAGCCGATCCAAGGTGGTCTCTGGCACCCGGGCACGCCCGAAAATCGGGAAACGCTGATCATCGTCATGGAGTCTGGCAACGAGTCCTACGGCCCAGAATAGCATTGGATTGAGGAAAGGCAAGCATAGCCAGGTGGCTGTGGCTGTCTGCGCGGTTTAACCAGCCAGCCCCAACGCTTGAGCCTCGGCTTCTTGCTCCAGATAGACCCAATCCACGATTTCATCGCTCGGCGTGTAGCCACTGACGAGCTTTTCCATCATCAGCCTGATGACGCCAACGTCGTTCACATTGAGCGCCATCTCCAGCGATCTGAGCTGGCCTTCAAGTTCTGCCCACGGGATGAACTCTTCGTGAGCTTTCATGATCCTCGAGTGGGAAGTGGGCTTGGGGTTGTCGCCAATTAGCAGTTCTTCGTAAAGCTTCTCACCGGGGCGCAGGCCGGTGATTTCAATCTCGACATCGCCATCTGGGTTTTGCTCATCTTTAACGGTCAGACCCGAGAGTTCGATCATGCGTCGTGCCAAATCCATGATCTTGACCGACTGGCCCATGTCGAGCACGAACACATCGCCCCCTCTGGCCATTGCACCCGCCTGGATCACCAGCTGAGAGGCCTCCGGAATGGTCATGAAGTAGCGGGTGATTTCGGCATGCGTCAGGGTGATCGGGCCGCCGTCTCGAATTTGCTGCCTAAACTTCGGCACTACCGATCCCGATGAACCCAGCACATTGCCAAACCGCACCATACTGAATTTGGTACCAGGATTGGTTGCAGCAATTGCCTGCAGGGCCATTTCCGCCAGTCGCTTGCTGGCGCCCATGATGTTGGTCGGACGAACTGCCTTGTCTGTGCTAATCAGCACGAAGTCGGAAACACCGTTTTCAGCCGCTGCTTGGGCGGTGCGCAGTGTGCCCAATACGTTGTTTTTGATGCCCTCGGCCGGGTTGTGCTCGACCAGCGGCACATGCTTGTAGGCTGCAGCGTGATAGACGGTATCAGGGTGCCAAGTGGACATGATCTCGTGCATGCGCTCGTTGTCTTGCACGGAGGCCAGCAAAGGGACGAGGGTGATTTCGCGGCCAGTTAGCTTTTCCTCAAGCTCCTGGTGAATGCTGTAGAGGGCAAATTCACTCTGCTCGATCAACAATAGTTTGCTCGGACCGACTGAGAAGATCTGGCGGCAAAGCTCGCTTCCGATTGAACCGCCAGCGCCAGTCACCATGACAACCTTGCTGCGCAAATTCATCGCCAACAGGATGTGATTAGGCATCACCGACTCGCGGCCAAGTAGGTCGTCAATATCCAGTTCGCGCAGATCGGAGATGCTGACTTTTCCCTGCGCCAAATCGGTGACGCTGGGCAGGGTACGCACAGCGACTTTAGCCACACGAATCTGACCCAATATCTCGTTGCGGCGACGACGTGAAAGACTGGGCATGGCCAGCAGCACGTCGCTGATGTTGAGCGCGACGGCCAGGTTGTCCAAGTCAGATGGGTTGTAGATAGGCTGGCCGTTGAGCACATGGCCGTGCAGCCGGTCGTCGTCATCCAGGAACCCGACCACCTGCATTTCGTGGCTGTTGTCCATGGCCGCCGCCAACTGACGCCCTGTATTGCCTGCACCGTAGATCAGCACTTTGGGGCGCGACGCATGTTTAAGGATGCTGAGGTACTGATCACCCAACCAGACACGGGCCAGTGCGCGCGATGTACCAACAAACAGAAGCAGCAAAATAGGCTGGATGATGCCGACTGTGCGTGGGACACCCGCAACACCGATGGCAGTGAAGAAGGACGCATAGAGCAGGCCGTAAATACCCACTGCGCGCGCCACCGCCAGCAACGCAGGCCAACCGCTGTATCGGAAGATGGCTCGGTAGAGACCTGACACGATGAAGATCGGCAGCGCGATGCCAATGGACGCTCCTACAGCCCACAAAGCGGTGCCAGAAAGAGCTACAAACTCACCCAATCGGAGGTAGTAGGCCAGCCATACGGTCAGGACACAAAGTCCCAAATCGACGGCTAGGGCCACAAATCGCTTTGCTGCCCGAGGCAAACCCAGTAGAGGAACAACGAGCTTAGACATGCGCATTCTCATAGCGTGAAGCCTCCTGAGTCCTGAGTCCTGAGTCCTGAGTCCTGAGTCCTGAGTCCTGAGTCCTCAAGATAATCTGTGCTTTTCTTCAATGTGACACTCCGTCTCTGGCAACTACTTTCAAAGCGGTCATCCAGATTATCTTTAGATCAAACAGAAATGACCTCCGCTGTAGATACTCTGCATCGAGTTGCACTTTTTGCGGAATGGGCAGTTCATCGCGACCGTTGACCTGTGCCCACCCAGTCAAACCGGGCACCAGTTCATGCACGCCCTTTTCTGTACGCAAAGCAATCAGGTCTTGTTGGTTGAACAATGCGGGGCGTGGCCCCACAAAGCTCATATCGCCCTTCAGGATGCTCCACAACTGGGGTAATTCGTCCAGGCTGGATTTGCGAAGAAATGAGCCGATGGGTGTTAGCCACTGATCAGGGTTCTGTAGCAGGTGTGTGGCCACCGCCGGGGTATCGATACGCATGCTGCGGAACTTTGGCATTTTGAAAATGCGGTTGTGGCGGCCGACACGGTCGCTCCAGTACAGGGCAGGTCCAGGCGAAGTCAGACGAACGGCCAGCGCCGTAATCACGATCGGCAGGGCCAGAAATACAGCCGCCACTAACGCAACTGCTAAGTCAAACAAACGCTTCATGGGCGAAAATCTTCAGCGGCACGCAGCAGCCCCTCATCCACAGATACCAGCGGGGTCCAACCCAAGAGCTGGCGGGTCTTGTTGATGTCCAATTTCAATGAACCACACAGGCGCTGATGTATGCCTCGCTTACTCAATACGGTCGCCCCCAGCTTCAGCATCGCTGGCGGTACGTAAAACAAGCGTGCCGGGTGCCCCATGGCGGAGCCCATGCGCTTGAGCAGTTCTGCCGTTGAAAGGTCTTCACCGTCACTCACCAGGAATGTCTGGTTGGCTGCTGCGAGGTGGTTCAAGCAGGTCACGATCACGTCCACCAGGTTGTCTAGAGCCACCAAGCTTCGGCGGTTTTGGGTCACAGCGGCCAGTGGCAGCGGGAAACCGCGCGCCAGCCAGCGCATCATGGCCGCAAAGTTGGCCTTCACCCCCCGCCCGTACACCAGCGGCGGGCGGATGATGACCACCTCCATGCCCGTTTCAGCGGAAATCTGGCGGAGCAACTGTTCTGCCTCGTGCTTGGACACTCCGTAGGGATCTTCTGGTGCGGGCACATCGTCGGCAGTGAACGGATGCCCCGCCTCCGTGAATTCACCGTTCACCTTAACGGAGCTCAGAAAAACAAAGCGCTTCACCCCCTCGGCGGCGGCTTGGCTTGCAAGAGCAGATGTGCCTTCGACATTCACACGCCGAAACTCGGCCAATGAGTCCGAGCTCTTGTCGTTCATAACGTGAACGCGAGAAGCCAAGTGCACGACCTGCTCCACGTTTCTGAGGGCTGCCGTCCAGTCTGTGTCTGACGACAAACTGCCAATCGCGACAGCCTCTACACCATCTGGCGGTAACTTCGGCGCTCTCACGGCACCTCGAACAGAGACACCGTCTCTGTACAATCTCGCGCAAAGTGCCGAACCGACAAACCCGTTCGCGCCCGTCACCAACGTTGTCATTGATTTACAGGACCTTGCGCCACACCGTTCGATTCACGTAATCGGTGTAGCTTTCCACAATACGAAGCACCTGCTTGGAAACCGACGGGTTTTCGTAGTCCTGCACGGGGCGTACTGCGGCTTTCTCATGTGTGTGTTGCGCTACCGTGATTCGAATCGCATCCAGCACACGCTCCCTCTTCAGCCCTGCCATGATCAGCGTACCGGCATCCATCCCTTCAGGGCGCTCGTGTGCATTGCGAATCGTGATTGCAGGCAGATTCAGGAGGGATGCTTCCTCGGTGATTGTTCCACTGTCAGAAATCACGCACAACGACTCCATCTGCAGGCGAATGTAGTCGCAGAAGCCAAATGGGTTCATAAACTGAATTCGGGCATCTAGCTCCAAACCGGAGAGCGCATCCAGCCGCTTGCGGGTTCTAGGGTGGGTTGAAACGATCACAGGCACATCGTAGGTTTCTGCCAATGCATTCAGGGTATCCAGCATGTCCAGGAGGTTTTCCTCCGAGTCCACATTTTCTTCCCTGTGCGCACTGACGATGAAGTAACGCCCTCGCCCAAGCTGCATATGCTGGAGCACGTCAGAAGCCTGGATCTTGGGCATGTAGTGGTCCAAGACTTCACGCATGTGCGATCCGGTCTTGATGATCGCTTCAGGACGGATTCCCTCCGCTATCAAATAGCGCCGCGCATGCTCGGTCAGCACCAAGTTAATGTCGCTTAGATGGTCCAGGACTTTGCGATTGAGTTCCTCGGGTACACGCTGGTCGAAGCAGCGGTTGCCTGCCTCCATATGAAACACGGGTACCTTCCGTCGTTTTGCCGCAATAACTGCCAAGCAGGAGTTGGTGTCGCCGTACAGCATTACAGCGTCCGGCTGCTCTGTGGCCAACACCTCGTCGGCTTTCTCGATCACCCTTGCAATGGTTTGTGCCGCGTTCTCTCCCACCACCTCCAAAAAGTAGTCGGGTTTGCGAATTTCCAAGTCATCGAAGAAGACCTGATTCAACTCGTAATCGTAGTTCTGGCCGGTATGCACCAGCACGTGCTGGGTGTGGCGGTCGAATTCGGCGATCACCCGACTCATTTTTATGAGCTCTGGCCGGGTGCCGACAACGGTCATAACCTTAAGCATGCAACTCGTCCTTGATGTAGTCCAGAGTCATCAGCAAGGACTTAACCTCTTCAACGTTCAGACGCTTGGTGTTGTGAGATGTGTAGTCGTCCAGCGTGGAAATATCGGTCTCCCCCTCGCTGAAGTACTTGGCGTAGTTCAGGTCGCGATTGTCTGCGGGGATGCGGTAGTAGCCGCCCATGTCGATGGCGTGCGCCATCTCCTCACGGGATATCAGCGATTCGTAAAGCTTCTCACCATGCCGCGTTCCAATCACCTGCGTCTGCTTTTCGGGCTGACCAAACAGATCTTTCAGTGCTTGTGCAAGGTCTCCCACGGTTGAGGCAGGTGCCTTCTGGACAAAAATGTCACCTTGCTGCCCGTGAGTGAAGGCATACAGCACCAAGTCTACGGAGTCTTCCAAAGACATTAGGAAACGGGTCATGTTCGGGTCTGTGACTGTCAGTGGCCGCCCTTCCTTGATCTGAGACACGAATAGCGGAATGACAGATCCACGGGATGCCATCACGTTGCCGTAGCGGGTTGCACAGAAAACCGTTGCACTCGGTTGCTGCAGACGTGCTTTGGCCACCATCACCTTCTCGGCCATCGCCTTGGAAATACCCATGGCGTTGATTGGGTAGACCGCCTTGTCCGTGGACAACACCACCACGCGCTCAATACCAGCATCAGTCGCGGCATTCAGCACGTTTTCGGTGCCTATCACGTTGGTTCGCAATGCCTCCATGGGGTAAAACTCGCAGGATGGCACCTGCTTCAATGCCGCCGCATGAAATACGTAGTCCACTCCCTTCATAGCCTGGCGCAGGCTTGCTTCATCTCGCACATCGCCTATGTAGAACCTCAGCTTGGGATGATTAAGCGCAATACGCATGTCCTCCTGTTTCTTCTCATCCCGGCTGAAGATACGAATCTCGCGTACGCAGGTGTCAAGAAAACGTTTGAGTACCGCATTGCCAAAGGAACCCGTCCCTCCAGTGATTAATAAAGTTTTATCGTCAAACATTGAATGCTCCTATGGACGCGCTGATTTATTCGGAGACAGGCGGATCGAGATGAGGCCATGTCTGCGAGAATCGACGCACTAAAAGTTGATGGGCACTTGACGATGCAAGCGAGCTTTTCTGATCTTGAGTATGCGGCCAAGAAGAAGGTGACGCGGCGTGACCGTTTTCTTGGCGAGATCAACGCTGTAACACCGTGGTCGGCGCTGGTGGCAGAGGTCGAGCCGTTCTACTCCAAGGGTGAAGGCCGGGGCCGACCGCCGATCGGTGTGGAGCGGATGCTGCCCATGTATATCGCCCAGCAGTGCTTCGGGCTCTCCGACGAAGGTATCGAAGACGCCATCTACGACAGTCAGGCCATTCGGGGATTTATCGGCATCGACCTGTCGCGTGAATCCGCACCCGACGCCACCACCCTGCTTAAGTTTCGTCGGCTGCTCGAAGAGAATAAGCTGACCGAACGCATCTTCGCAGCTATCAACACACTGCTGGCGGTAAAAGGGCTGATCCTCAAGGTGAGCACCGTTGTTGATGCGACGATCATCGCGGCGCCATCCTCGACCAAGAACCAGAGTGGCGAACGCGATCCGGAGATGCACCAGACCAAGAAGGGTAACCAGTGGCACTTCGGCATGAAGGCGCATATCGGGGCGGATGCCGAATCCGGCATCACCCACACGCTGGTCACCACCCCGGCCAATACGGCGGATGTCACACAGGCGCACCAACTCCTTCATGGTGCAGAGAAGATTGTTCTCGGCGACGCTGGCTACCAGGGTGTCGAGAAGCGGGAAGAGAACCAGACTTCCTCTGTGCAATGGGAAGTGGCGATGCGCCCGGGCAAGCGCAAGGCGCTGCCGAAGACAGAGATCGGACTGTTGCAGGATCGGATCGAGCAACTCAAGGCAAGTGTGCGCGCCAAGGTCGAGCACCCGTTCCATATCGTGAAGAACATCTTCGGCATGAAGAAGGTGCGCTACAAGGGGCTGGCCAAGAACACGGCGCAACTCTTCACGCTGTTTGGCCTCGCAAATCTGCTGATCGCTAAGCGACGACTGTTTGAACTCAATACCCAAGGTGTGTCCTGAGATGGGCGAAAGGATGAAATTCGCAGGACTACGAGGCAAATGCCGAACGATTACGCGAACTGAACGAGCAATTCTCGCCAGTGACGGTTCGTATTTCGGGTGGGAGCAATCGGCTCGTGCCATCTTCAATCAAAAACTGCCTTGTTCAGCGCGTCCCTATCAGTTTTTGTTTTCATGCATGATCTTCAACAACTCAGGCCATTCAGGCGCCACATAGCCGGTGACTGCCTGAAAACGAGTGGCGTCAAGTGACCGATTAACTTGGAGCGTCGCATTCGGAACAACTTGGATTGCCTTGTTATATTGCTTGGCCACCAGCATCAGGAGGTCGTACTTGGCGATAGGGCTGGCAGCGACATGATAGACGCCACTCAGCTGTGGTCGAGGGACTATGACGTCCCGGATAATCCCAGCCAGTACAACTGTGGGTAGTCCGGAAAATATCGCTTTGGTATAGCCTTGGCAGCTTCCCTGCTGCGCTAGAAACCAATCGATAAGCCCGTGAGCAGACTGTAATTCATGGCCAATGATTGAGGTTCGCAGAGTGATCGCGTTCTGGTAATCGACTTCACCAAGTAATTTGGTACGGCCATACAGGTCCTGGGCATCCGGCAAGTCCTCCTCCCTATAGCCGCCACGAGCGCCAGAGAAAACACAGTCAGTGCTGATGTGCACCAGGCGTGCTCCAACCAGATCACAGAGGCGCACCAACCGGTGCGGAAACATGGCATTAATAGGTATTGCCTGCAAGGGATCGGCAGCACTATTGATCTGCTTGACCTGGCCGATGCAATTCACAACGAGTTCCGGCCGGACTGCGCCGAAGACCGACAGCATCTGGTCTTGGTCCTCCACATCAACTCCATGATGCAGTTTGCTAGCAATGTCTTGGGAAAAGAATTTCTTGCTGTAGGGCGAACGCATGGTACCTTGAACATCCCAATCACTGCGTTCGGAAAACACCCGCATCACCGCATTGCCCAGCATGCCGCTGGCGCCCAAGACCAAGACTTTCATAGTGTTTCCTTCTGCTGGTCCGTGACCTGTTTCAAATATCCGAGCAAACTTTCGGTAACAGTCGCTTCACGATAATGCTTCAAATAGTAGGCATAGGCAGATGCCCCCATGGCAGCCCGTCCCTCTGCTGGAAGAGCGTGCAGTTCCAAGATCGCCTGAGCTAGAGCCGCTGAATCCTCTGCAGGCACAGTCAATCCTGCCCCGGCTTCACGAACAATACGTGCGCCCTCGCCGTTCAAGGACGCTACGATCGGCCGTCCGGATGCCATGTAAGCTTGGATCTTACTTGGCACCGTGTACTCAAAAATCGCTTCGGCGCGCAAGCTGACCAGCAGCGCTGATGCCGCTTGCATGAGCCCGGGCATTTCCTCCACTGGGCGCCGCCCAGTCAGACTGACGTTGAACAGCCCTCTACGCAATACCTCACACTGCAACCACGCCATCTGGCTGCCATCCCCAATCAGCTCGAAGCGGACTTCCGGATGCTTCAAGAGAATTTCGGCTGCATCGAGTATGCAATCTAGCGCCTGCGCTGCCCCAAGATTGCCCGCAAATACGATGGTGAATCCGCTATCATCCGCTGTCCGCTCAGCAACCCGCTGTGAAAAACTATCGTCGATAGAGTTTGGGAGATAGCAAATCCGGGCGTCAGGCGCGAGCCTCCTTATAGGATCCATGAATGCCACTGACGCTGCGAGTATGAGATCCGAGTGACTATAGATATACCGGACGACAGTTGCGATGCCTTTCAGGACGACCGGGCTGCGAATGAATCCGGTCGCCGAAAGGCTTTCTGGCCATAGATCCTGAACCCAGAGTACAACGGGTTTGTTCCGCAACCAGCCCAGAAATATCGCTGGCAGTGCCTGCAGAAGGGGGGATGGCGCGTAGACCAGAATCACTTCGAACTTTTGTTTGCGCAGAACCCAAGTGCCAAACACTACGCCGGAAAAAATGAACGACAGGTAATTCAAGGCCAGTCGCACCTTTCCCGTCCCCCGGGGAAGCACAGGAATCCTGTGGACCATTGCCCCCTTGTACGACTCGGTCGAAATTTCTCCCGCGCGATAACCTCCGTAGACGACACCTTGGGGGTAGTTTGGCTGCCCGGTCAGCACATTGACATCATGCCCCACCTCAACCAACCTACCGACAAGCGAATTGATGATGAAGTTCTCTGGCCAGAAATACTGAGAGAAGACCAGCACCTTCATGATTAGAAACCTTCGAATCTTATTTCAACAGTGAGCTGACAGATATGTCTGCTAAGGGTGGCTTGCTGGCACGCACCTGAATTTTCTGATATTCCTTCCCGGTAAGGGCCAGAACTCCTATGAAGAACGGGAAGAGCGGATAAATGACCTTCCTCTGAAGCACCCCGCTGTGAACCATGCTCATGGCCAGCAGCACCGCAGCCGCTAGACCGACGAATGCCAGCATCTGTAACTGCACCGCCGGCACCTTCAGTTCCAAATTGCGGATATGGACAGCAAAGGCCGCCCCGATAGCGGCAATCCAGATGCCGCCAAACACGATGACCCCAAGGAGTCCATACTGTAGGGGCAACGCCAACAGGAAAAGGTCATCTGAAAACGCATATCGCCCTGACAAAGTTCCGACCAACCCATGCCCAAAAAGTGCCCGCGACCAAGAGGCCGAGTCTCCTTCCATCCATTTCACCAGATAAGAGTGTCGTAACAGATCGACCGAGGTATACCCCAACCACTGGCTCAATTCCATGTTGTTCGGAGTCTGAAAGTTTCCCTGCATACTAGGCAGGTAGTACCGGCTCACAATCTGGGTGGGGTCAATAATGAAAATACCGGCTGCCGTCACGACATACAGTGACATGTATATGACCGCCCGACGCCGGACTACCTCGTCTCCCCGGAGCCAGATGAATACCACCAGCAGGGTGGTCACCGCTACCTGGGACAGCACCGGAACCCGGAAACCCTGCGTCAACACAGCCGCTGCGCTTATCAGGGCAACTGTCAAAAAAAACAGTCTGCTCCGGAATATATACAGCATTGCTGCCGTGCACATCCCGATATTGCAGAACAACGCGGTGGCATGCGGATGTTCAAGCAGACCTACAGCCCTATATGCATGCCACCACAGCTGACCGAGCTCTTCCGAACCCAGCACTTCATGAAGGTAGGACTTGTTTAAGAGCTGGAAGTATGCTGAGGTTTCAAAGACCTGGGTGCTAACGTTTTCATAAATCAACTCAATGCTAACCAGCAGCGCCGCAACGGCGATGCATCTCAATATCAGTTCAAGGCCATCCAGACTGATGGAGCGGGGCACCCAGAACAATACCAAGGGAACCGTGTACAGCACCAGCACACGGGCCATCAGCCCAGCATCTCCCTGCTCCGCTACGGCCCACGACGTCACAACGTGATGAAATATCAGCAAGATAAATCCTACGGATATAGCGTCGAGGTCCCTAATTCGAACACTATCTAAATGTCTCAGTATCAGCCAGATCATGGTCCCTACCAGTAGCAGGTATCCAAGCACAGGGACGTAAGGACTCCGCGTCAGCACCTGCAATGCATAGGCAAAAGGCAGAAAGAAGAAAAATACCGCGAGTGCCTTTTCCGCCAGCGCGGACCTGTCAATTCCCGTTATTCCTGCCTTTACCAAGATGTCCGCCCCAGCGTGTGCAGAAAGCTTTCCGCATCCAAAGTAAGGACTTTCGACTCTGACATGCCCATGAAACGCTTCACGGCGCGTGCGATCGAGCGGGCTGAGGCTGGATCAAATACCTCATCGGGATCGACAAGATCGCGCACATAATCAAGCTCAGGAGCCAGGATAGGCAGTCCTGCTTGACGTGCCTCAATGAGCGGCAAACCAAAAGACTCCAAACGGGACGGGAATATCAAAGCCCGCGCGTGTGCATACAGGTTTTCCACCCTCCTAGTGCCCTGGGTGGCGTCTATCTCGATCCGCAGTTTGTAGCGGGCACTCTGGTCGGCAATCCATTGCGCCAAGGCGACGAACCGCGCCTGGTCGAGTGTCAGTTGCAGGTCAGGGTACAAGCCTTCTCTGGCCAAATGGATCCAAGCCTCAATCAATGCGACATGATTCTTGTGGCTCTCGCCCGATGCAACGTATATAAATGGACGCGTGTCCTGCCCAGGAGATAGGATATTCTTTTCTTTCGCGCGCGACCAGTCCCTGTTGTCTGGGAGGAAAGGAAGCACCGTGACTAAGTCTTCGCGAAGCCCAAGTTGCCCCAGCATATCCAGCCTCATCGAGGGTGTCTGTACCAGGTACAACTGGGCATGTGTGGAAAATGTACGCAACCAGACACGCTCCAACATCAAGCGGATGCGGGCCGCTACCGGCATACCCCTGATAGCTGTTTTGGCAAGCAGATAGCGATTTTGCAAAAACACCACGGTCCTGCAGACCGGCCGATGTATTGGCGGCAGGTTGCCTAGACATAGCAGAACGTCATCGCGTCGTGCCATGCGCGCAATTTCCGCATCGGCCCGAAGCCTCCCAACCACGCTTGGACGGACGCGAACGACCTCTACGCCTTCTGCCATCTGATCCGGCAGAATGAATCGCTCATCGACCCAAACTCGTCTTGGCTGTTCGCAGCTCGCCTGCAACAGGGGGCGCAGGAGCACCGCCCCGCCCCCAGTATGGATATTTGACGCCTGGATCAGAAGCATGAGTCAGGACAGGAACTGTCTCTTGCAGACTATCCGCAGATAGTTTAGCAACCCAGGATGGGCGCGCAGGGCGGCGTCGAAACAGGGACCAACGCATTCCTGCCGCCCCAGTGCCTTGTGGGCCACTGCTCGGGAATAGTGGCACCACCAGGGCACCGAGCCCTCCTCGCCGATATACCTGTCGATAAATGCATCCACATTATCCAGTGTTCGGATCGGGTTCGAGACACTGCCTCCTCCCACCCAGTAGTACCCGTGACTTCCGGGCAGACGCGTGAAACGATTGCCGGCTTTTGCAAGCCGCAGCCAAGTGTCAAAATCTTCCCAGCCCACGAGCTTCTGCTCCTCACACAGGCCACCGATGCGCATGAGGGCAGCCTTACTCACCACCACACTGGAATTGGGCAGGGCACAACCGTTATTCACCAAGTCGTCATAGGCATTGACAGGAAGTTTTCGCGAACGAGAGCGGCGCCATGCTCGAATCCTGCCATTCGGCCCCACCATGGTGAGATCATGGAACACCACGTCCGAGCCCGCCAATGCGAGTCGCATCGACTTCTGGAGTTTGTCCTCGGCCCACCAGTCATCGGAATCCAAGAAAGCGATCCATTCCCCGCGTGCCTCCTGTATCCCCTTGTTGCGTGAAACTGCTATGACACCACTGTTGTGCACCTTGAATACGCGCAGTCGCTCACCCTGCCAAGCTTTTAGAACCTCGTCTGTTCCGTCAACCGATCCATTGTCAACCACCAGCATTTCCCAGTTTTTCCATTCCTGACGCTGCACAGATTGCAACGCCCGCGGCAGGAAATGTGCATGGTTGTAGCTTGGAATGACCACCGATACCAGTGGTTGCGACAGGTTATTCATGGAGTGAAATGCTGGCTACAAAAGGCGAGCAGCTGATCCACCTCCGACACCGGATCACGGTCGGCCAGCTGGTGCGGCAACTTATGGGCGGTCACAAGGCGCAAGGGGACCGCCACCTCCTTGCGGGCTCCAGGTTCGATGGTGGGTGAAAAGCCGAGGGTTGCTGCGCATCGCTTCTGGACTAGGCGCGCCATCTCCACGACAGATGCGCTGGTTCCGTTACAGATGTTGAGGATTGGCGGCAATGACTGCGCGGGCAGTTCCAGCAGGCGTGCAACCGTTTCACACACCGAGGTCAGCGGCACGAAGTCGCGCAACTGCTCGCCCGAGGATTGCAGCACCATCCTGCGAGTCGTGACCGCCTGCCTGCACAGGTCGTTCACCAGCAGCATCCAGCAATCCGCATCCGGCGACATGGGTGGCCCAAAACCATTGGACAGGCGCAGAACGCTGCCGGACAGGCGCGCTCGGAAGATCGCATGAAGCAGGGCGTGCTCGCCGGCCAGGTGACTGCTTGCATAGGGGTGCACATTGCGGGGACAGCTATTCTCATCGATGGTGCCCTGAAGGGGATTGGCATAGACATGGGCCGTCGAAAAATAGAAGAAGCGCGAGACGCCACTGGCCGCTGCCGCCTCCACCATCCGCGTCGTCCCCACCCCGTTGAACTGCAGCGCCTCCGCTGGATCCAGGGCGCTCTGGCCCGCGTTCATACCGGCAGCCTGTACGACCACGTCCATGCCCTCGCATGCATCCTGCAAGGCTGGAAGCGATCCCCAGCGGGTCTCGCAAACACCGGCCTGAGGCAGCCAAGCAGGCGCCGGGCGAGCTCGCCGTGACCCCAGCACTACCTCATGTCCGGCTGCGTACAGCGCAACCGACAGACGCGCGCCAACGAATCCAAAACCTCCGGCGACCAGTACTTTCATCTGTGCTTCAGACTCCAGTCATAGGGGATGGAAGGATCGAACGGGTCGCGGCGATCGATTTCATCGCCGCGATGTGCGATGCTGGAACAGTTCGCCACGATGGCCATCTCACTGCCTATTCCCTTGAATCCGTTCCACACCAGCGGCGGGACGGTCACCAAGCAATAGTTGTCCGGGCCGAGGAATAGCTCCTGCAATTCGCCGCGGGTGGGACTTCCTTCGCGCTCGTCATAGAGCACGAACTTAATGTTGCCGTGCGGCACCGCGTAATTGAGCACCATCTCCTTGTGAATGTGCCAGCCTTTGATGGCGCCTGGGTGCACACACGAAAAGTAGATTTCGCCGAACTGCTGGAAATGCGCATCGTCACAGCGCATCATGTGCATGATCTTGCCCCGCTCGTCCAGAATCTGCTTCAGCGGCGTTATTTTCACACCCTCGATCATCGTTTCTCCATGTACTTGTCGATCTGTGCGCTGGAAATGGCCAGCGCGTCCCTGCCTTCGGCAATCACGGCGCGATACCAGTGAACAGTTTCAGAAATTGCTTCACCGGCGTCCCAGCAGGGATACCAGCCCAGCAACTGATGCGCCTTGTCGCAGGACAGGTGCAGCAGGCGGGCTTCATGCACGGCGCCGGCATCCGGTGCAACCTCCAGCGTCCCGCTGCCCCATATGCCCGTGGTGAGCTGCGCCAGTTCCAGCACCGTCTTGACCGAACCGGTCGCCGGCCCGAAGTTCCAGGCGCCGCTAAATTCGGACGGCCGCTCCAGAAGGCGCGCTGCCAAACTGAGATATCCATGTAGGGGCTCCAGCACATGCTGCCAGGGCCGGGTGGAAGCTGGGTTGCGGATCCGTATTGGCTGTTGCACCATCAGGGCACGAATGCAGTCCGGCACGATGCGATCCAATGCCCAGTCCCCTCCGCCAATGACGTTGCCGGCACGCACGCTGGCTGCGCCGAAACCCGGTCGATGGCGGAAAAAGGAGTCGCCGTATGCCGAAAAGACGATTTCGGCCGCCGCCTTGGATGCGCTGTAGGGATCATGCCCCCCTAGTTCGTCGTTCTCGCGGTAGCCCCACACCCATTCATTGTTACGGTAGCACTTGTCAGAAGTTACATAGACCAGCGCCCTCACCGAATCCGTGTGACGACAACCTTCGAGGATATTGACCGAACCGGCCACATTGGTATCAAAGGTTTCTTTCGGCTCCGAATAGGAGTAGCGGACCAGCGGCTGGGCCGCAAGATGGAATACTATTTCAGGTTCGAAGTCCTTGAAGCAGCGCAGCACGCTGCCATGGTCCCGGATATCACCTATTCGGTGGTCAATATGCTGGTCCAGCCGGAGCTTCCGAAAGTGCCCCTGCTCGCTCTCGGGGGGCAAGGCATAACCGCAAACATTGGCGCCCATCCTGGAGAGCCAAAGCGCAAGCCAGGAACCCTTGAAGCCGGTATGTCCCGTAACCAGTACGCGCCGGCCAGAAAAGTGGGGAGCGAGTGCGCTTACCATTTGATCCACGGCGCCTCGTTGGAAGCGGCTAGCTTGTTGAGGTACTGGTAGTCCCGGTAGGTATCCATCGGCTCCCAGAAGCCGTCGTGCGCATACATCATCAATTGCTGATCTTGCACCAGTTTACGCATGGGCTCGGTTTCGAAGGTCAGGTCTTCACGGTCGTCGAGGTAATCGAAAATTTCACGGCGACAAACAAAGTAGCCGCCGGAAATGCGCCCACCGGTTGCTTGCGGCTTCTCATTGAACTCGGTCACCTTTCCATCTTCGGTGTGCCGTAATTCGCCGAACCGGCTGGGCGGCCGCACGCCGGTGACGGTGAGTATGCGTCCGTGGGAGCGGTGGAATTCAAGAAGGCGGTCGATATCGATGTCGCCCACGCCGTCCCCATAGGTCAGCATGAAATGCTCATCATCTCCAATGTACTTCTGGATGCGCTTGATCCGCGCGCCCGTCAGTGCGTTTAGGCCGGTTTCTGCAAGCGTCACCCGCCAGTCCAGTTCGCGGTGCTCGTTATGGAAGATAGCGGGCTGCCCGCTCCCCAGAGTAACGGAAAAATCCCGCGTGTTCAGTTCGTAATTGAGGAAGAAATCCTTGATCACGCGTCCCATGTAGCCAAGGCAGAGGACAAAATCCTTGTGGCCCCAGGTAGAGTAGTACTTCATGATGTGCCACATGATCGGCAGCCCCCCAATGGGGATCATGGGCTTGGGCACGTTTTCGCTAACATCACGAATGCGCGTGCCTTGGCCGCCGCAAAGCAATACGACTTTCATTTGTTTTCCTCGCAGTTCAAAAGTTCGCGGTAGAGGTTAATGTACCGGCCCACCGCGATATCGGAAGTAAAGTTGGACTGGAACCGGTTGCGCGAGGCCGTCCCCGCAGCCGCCATTAGAGCTGGATACTGCACCAGACGGAGCATGGCCGCAGCAAGGGCCGAAGCATCACCCGGCGGCACCAGCCAGCCGCAGGCGCCATCCACCACCTGTTCGGGAATTCCTGCAAGGCTGCTTGCCAAAACCGGCGTGCCCAGGCTCATCGCCTCCAGCACAACGTTGGGGAAATCTTCATTGGCAATGGACGGCACCACCAACACGTCAGCACATTGCATGAGATTGAATACGTTGCGTTCACGACCGGTGAAGCGCACTTGGTCCTGCAAACCCAGCTGGACAGCAATCCCGCGCAGGACCGGCTCATCGGGCCCGGTGCCTTCGATCACCACCACGGGCCTCGATTCCCGGGGGAGGTGTGCGTTCATCCTGGCCAACGCGTCGAGCAGCACCCGGTGCCCCTTGCGCGGCTCGTGCAGCGCGACGATCAAGAAGACAAGTGCATCGGCCGGGATGCCGAGCCGCTCGCGCGTGGCGCCCGCCGGTTCGTCCGGCTGGCGCGCGCCTATGCCGTTGTGCAGGCCCAGGAAGCGCGCGCCGCATCCAGCCAGACGACGCTGCAACGCATGGTTGGCGAACTGCGACCCGGTCACGAAGGCCTGCACACTGCAGCACATCAGGCGACCGATCACGCGCTCCACGGGGCGCTCGTGCCAGCGAGGCGCGGCCGCGATATTGTTGACCACCATGACGGAGTGGGGGATACCCAATATGCGCGCGGCAATTGCCGCTGCCCGGGCAGACGAGGCGCCCGGATAACCGCCGTTGTTGATGTGCAGCAGGTCGATCCGGCGACCTTTCCAGGCCCGCACCAGTTGCCACACATTGATCGCCAGCACCCAGTACCGCCACAGCAGCAGGCTGAGCAAGGCCCGCAAGGGCAGCGCCAGAACTTTCGGCAGGCGATCCGCCAGCCGACCCGCCGAAGCCTCCGCCAACAGGGCCAGTCCCTGCTCCCCCTGCATGGGGGGCAGACGCTTGCGCAGCCCTTCGACATAGGCCGGCACCTGGCGATAGCTGAAGGACAAGGTGAAATTCCGCTGCAATCTGCGATCCTGGAACAGATTGACAAGCATGCTTTCGCATCCGCCAAAGAAGTCGCAGTCAGAATGTATATGGACGACCGGTCGGTTGCTCATGCGCGGTGGGTCCTGTACCAATCAATGGTCTGCTGCAACCCTTGCGCAAGCGAGGTCTGCGGATGCCAGTCCAGCAGCCGCGCAGCCTTACTGACGTCGAGTTGGTATTGCATCGCTTCGCCGGGACGGTAGGCAACGGCCCCACGCTGCGCCAGGCCGGACGACTGGGTCATGTTCTCGACCATGTCGACGAGGTCTGCAATCCTGATCGCGCATCCGCTGCCGATGTTGATCACTTCACCTTCGGCCGCCTTGCACAACCCAGCGCTGCCTAAGGCCGTCACGAGATCATCGATATGGATTAGGTCGCGTGTCTGTTCACCCGCAGTCATGGCAAAAGGTTCACGGCGCAGCAACGCGCATACCAGGGCGGGCAGGAACATGTCTTCCTGCTGCCCGGGCCCGTAGGCAACGGAGGGGCGCAATACGGTTACCGGTAGACCTTGGGTGTGGGCCATCATCTGGGCTAGGTGCGTCGTACTCAGCTTGGACAATGAATAGGCACTCACCGGTGACTCACGCACACTTTCCCTGAACGGCACGGGGCTTCGGCCATATTCCTCGGCGGTTCCTAGCATGACGACTCGCTCAAGCCCTTTGGAGTGAGACAAAGCTTCCAGCAGATTCAGGCTACCAATGAGGTTGTTGCTAATGGTTTGCGCAAAGGCTTCCGGGCTGAGCGAACGGGCGCGACTGGCTGCCAGATGAAACACCGCCTCTGGCCGCGCATCGGCCACGACGGCCGCGATGAACGACGCCTCGCACAGATCGCCAATATAGGTGCGGCTACATGCCGGCCCACTCCCGTGCTGTCGAAGCACCAGGTCGACCTGTGCGCCAGCCTCCTGCAAAGCGTGCACAAGATGGCGGCCGATGAATCCGGCGCCTCCGGTTACCAAGACCCGTCGCCCCCCCCAGGTACGATCCAGTCGTGTGCTCTTAGGCGCCATCACTCGCTTACTTAACCACCCGCAGGTAGAAGCTCAGATCATCCAGGGGGACGATGTGCCCGAAAAAACGTTCATAGCGGACAGGCCAGCGATTGGCCAGCCATTTGACGACCCCCTTCCCCAACCGGGACGGAATGTTTTCATTGAAGACAATCTTTTCCGGACGGAAGCGGGCGGGAGAATACGGATAGATCCGCGAGATCTGACTGTCTGGGTCGAAATATGCAAACGAGTCTACGGTGAAAAAGCGGCAATGCGTTGGATCAATGAATGCCCAGCGCGAGCGGAAATAGGGAACGATGATTTTCACCAAAGCACCATTGCGGCAGATCCGATGCAGCTCTTCCATAGTCTGGAGCACATCGCCGAGGTGCTCCAACACATTGTCGGCATAAACCTCGTCGAAGCTGTTGTCCGCGAATGGATAGGGAAAGTGCGACAGGTCGTGAATGACGTCTGCACTGGAAAGCGGGTTGATATCCAACCCGATTGCGCCTGGCCGTTTGCGGGTGCCACAACCAAGGTCGAGAATTTTCGGAGTGTTTTCTATACTATCCATTACCATACCGGTTCTGCCCGGCCCTTCTGCACGAATGAGTGGGAGTCTGTGTGCGCATGAAATCGATGAACGCCTGCCAGGGCTGCGTTTCTATGCCGTCAGGGCTGCAGAGGTAACGCTCCACGTAACGCTGCAATTTTCGCGGATCGGGAGACAGGCTTTGCAGAGTGGGCAAATCCTCCTCGCAGTCGATATCCAGGGGCAACCGCCCCAGCGCTGCCGCCATGGTGCGGACATGCAGTCCATACGCACTCCTGGCAAGTTCTCCGCTGGTCAAAAACAGCATTGGCTTTTGCGCCAGCACGGCGAATGACACCGCCGTACTTCCATGCAGGATCACCGCATGGGCATCGCGCACGAGTTCGGCTGTACGGCCATGCACCAGCTGGCGTGCTCCGAATCCTTGCTGCACGCGGGGATCGTGTCGCGAAGAGGGATGCGGCGCCACTACGATGGGCATGCCCCAGAGTCGTTCCAGAGTCTCCAGCACGCGTTGCATGGCGGCGTAGTAGCGTTGTGGTGTGACTGGTGCGGGCAAACCAAGCAGGGGCCAGTCGCTTGCGAACGGCAGGTTGTCATCAACGAAGACTGCAAAACGTCCAGCGGGCAGCCCGCCGGAGCCGGCCACGGGCAGTCGACGGTAGGTGTGATAGTCCTGCGACCCCACCCAAAGGATGTGTCGGGCGCGGCGGGTGAAATGATTCAACGCCGAGCGACCCGCCAGCAGGGCGAGGTCGGGTGCGCGTAGCGCGCGGCGCAGCGGCCACCTTGAACGGAGCAGGGCAACCATGCGTGCCAAGCCCCCAAAAGGCGTCGCAGCGGGGCCACGCACTTCCATGGCGCTCGCTGCCACCGTTGCCGCTAGCGGCTGCCGCGTAGCGCGAGATTTGAGCTTCCAGACTAGGCGCGAAAGAAGCGATGGAACCGGGAGATTGCCGCTTTTCTGCACCACGAAGCGGGTGCCCTGCGCGGCCAGCAGCCCTTGCAGCACGGGTGTCAACGTGCCAAGCCCGACGAAGTCAAGGGCGTAATCGGGCTGGTGGCGGCGCAGCGCTTGCTCCAGGGCTTGCGCGGACCCGATGCTTTCGACAGGATCCCAATCCGCATTTTCATGATGCAACCCCGCTTCCGATCGTCCCATCCATGGCTTGCAGTCCAATACGACGATGTGCGCATGGGGACTAAGGTAGGGGATACCGGTCCGCTCGAGATTTTGCGCGTTGAGTGGCGCGCCAAGCAGGATGGCGACACAGGGTCGCGGGTCGCCGTCGGAGCCGAACGGATCGGTAGTGGCAGACACGGTCGTCACCACGCGCTCCAGCCCCCATCCACAACAAGATTGTGCCCTGTCACATAGCGCGCCTGGTCGGTTGCTAGGAAAGCCAGCGGCCCGGAAAAATCTTCCGGGGAGGCCATGCGCCCCAGTGGAGTTCGTGCCTCATATCGCTCCACGAAGACCTCCGGCTGGTTGCGCCAGACACCTCCAGGCGTGATGGCATTGACGCGCACGGCCGGCGCTAGTGTGGTGGACAGCCAGCGAGTCAGCTGGATCACCCCCCCTTTGGAGCCCGCGTAAGCCGCCGGATTGCTCATGCTGGTGTCGTCGTACAAGCGCCAGTCGGGTCCCAGCATGCCATATATGGAGGCAATGTTGATGATGTTGGCACCCGGTGATTGCTTCAGCACTGGCGCCAGTCCCTGGCAAAAATCGAAGACCGCTGTCAGGTTCACCTCCAGTGCCCGACGCCAGGTGTCCAGTGTCTGCTGCTCGAAGGACACTGCCCACCCGGTGAGTCCGGACGTGCCCACGAAAGCGGCGTTATTGACCAGGATGGACAGCCCCTTCCCATCATCGGCGATGGCGCGCACCAGTGCACGGCGCTCGCTCTCCTGCTCGAGATCGCAGCGGACCGATTGCACATGGACCTGCCAAGGCGCCAACGCCGACTCCAGTGCCTGGAAGTCCCCTTCCGGTCGGTCCACCAGCACCAGGTCAGCGCCCAATTCGGCCAGGGTGTTGGCCATGACCTGGCCCAATCCCCCCAATGCACCAGTGAGCAGGGCGCGGCGTCCGCGCAAATCCATGGAGTGCCTGACGGTAGACATGCAACGGCCTCAGTTGTACTTGCGGAACACGGGCTTGATCGCCGGTCCGACAAGATGACCTTCAACGCCCTCCTCAAGCGCCCGTCGGTAGACAGGCAGCGCCCGGTCAAGGGCCTCGGAGGTCAAACGCAACTCCTGCTCGCCATGCCGCCAGCTCAACGCTATCCACGGCATCAGCACCCCGTTGCGAATCATTTCCTGGGAGAACAACGTGCGAAGCGACAATGACGGCTCCCCGCTGGTATCCAACGTGACGTACCAAGGCGAGCAGGCGGGCCCACCTGCCTTGAGACTGTGCGCCACGCCATGCTCATCGGCCTTGCCATTGATCAACGCCTGCAACGTACGGCCGTAAGACCACAGGTGCTCAACCACATTTTCACGCTGCAGCATCCGCATCGTGGCAGCGAATGCCCCCAGCCCCGACATCTCTGCGCCATGCGTGGAGGACAGAAGAAACAACCGCTCGCGCCCTTCGAATTCAATGGATCCCAACTCCATGATTTCACGGCGGCCCGCCACGCAGGACACGGAAAACCCGTTGGCCATGGCCTTGCCAAAAGTCGACAGGTCGGGCTGCAGGCCGTACATATGCTGTGCACCCTTCATATGCCAGCGAAAACCGGTAATCATTTCATCAAGGATGAATACGATGCCGTGCTCCCTGCACAATGCCTGGACCTGCTGCAGGAAACCTTCCTGCGGTGCTTCGGTGGTTTCCGCTTCCAGCACGACACAGGCGATCTGGCCCAGATGCTGTTCGATCAACGACTTCAGGGAAGCACTGTCGTTGTAGCGAAACAGCTTGGTCTTCTCCAGCGTCTCCCGCGGAATTCCGCGTGTGATCGGCGTGGAGCCGATGAACCAGTCGTCGTAGGAAAAGAAGGGATGCTCAGCGCATCGCGCCACCAGTTCCCGACCGGTGTATGCCCGTGCCAGCTTGACGGCGGCCGACACCGAAGAAGATCCGTTCTTGGTGAACTTCACCATATCCACCGAATCGATCAGGTCGACCAGCAGTTCGGCCGCCTCGAGCTCGATCATGGAGGGGCGGGTCAGGTTGTTGCCCAGACGGATCTGTCGGATGGCCGCCTCGTCGACCTCCTCCTCGGCATAGCCGATATTGACAGCCCGCAGGGCCATGCCGTAATCGAGATAACGTGTGCCATCGGGGGCGAAGACATAGGCCCCTTTGCCACCCGCCAGGATTTGGGGGGCATTGACAGGATATTGATCGTAGCCACGCGAATAGGTATGGGCTCCGCCGGGGATGACTTTGAGCAGGCGATCCTGGTACATGTTATTTCCGTGTGTTCGCAAATTGTGCAAGTTGTTCTAGTCTGTCAAGGACCTGTAACACTTCCCAGTCATCCTTGAGCGAGTTGGGGAACAGCGCGGGATCTGCTGCGCGGGCCGCCGTGACAAAATCACGCATCTCGGCGATATAGGGTTCTTCAGGATTGATATAGCCGTTCTCCACGGTCCCGGCGCCAAAGTTTGTGCGTGTCCAATCCGCTTGACCGACAGCCAGCGTGCGCACGCAGTTTTCGTCAGAGGTCATTACCAACTCGCCCTCGCTGCACAGCACCCTCAGTTCTCGGGTCGCGGCAGGTCGCGAAATGACTTCGACCGTGACATTGGCGAGCACACCATGCGGATAGGACAGCAAGCAGTGATAGATGTCGTCAATGTCTGCCGGCATTTCGGTAAGCTTAGCCTTCACGCAAGCCAGTGGAACTGGCAAACCGAACACGTCATTCAACCACGTCAATTCAAAAGGCACGATCTCTCGCCCGCCCCCGGTTTCCCGACGCGAAACATAGAAATCGCCGATGTCTTCCCAGGGATGCCAATCCGGAAGGTACTGACCCGTTTGGTAATTGATATTGAGCACCTTGCCCAATCGCCCAGAGTGCAGAATTTCCTTCACCAACTTGGGGCCAGGGAAATAGCGCATCGTGCAGGATGGAGCCATCACGATCGACTTGCCTTGCACGGCCTGTGACAGTTCCAGGATACGCTGCGCGTCGACCACCGATGCTTCAATGAAGCACGACAGACCGGCCGCAAAACCCTGCCATGCGTATTGCATGTGGCTCTCGGGTGAGACTGAAATCACCAGCGCCTGTGGTGAAAACTGTTCGATGCCTTCTTCAAACGTGGAGTAAGTGCGGATGCCATACCGGTCCTCCGCTTCAGAACAACGATCTGCCCGAAGGTCAAAGCCAGCGATCTCCTTCTCACCAAGCGCCTGCAGATTGCGCACCCTGCGCTTGCCCATGGATCCCAGACCAACTACAAGGAATTTCATACCAGTCTCCATTGGTGTTTCATCACGGCCTCCACGCACAGGAAATCCTGCAAATCGTCGATTTCATAGTTCTGATATCGCTGAATCGGAAAGCCCATGCAACGCTTGGTATAGAAAGTGTTCTCGGCAAGCAGTACATCTGTTTTGGCGGCGTATGCAACTCCGTAGGGGAAGAAGGCCGCTTCCTGGTCCTGCCTTCGGTTGGTCATGGGCAGGTTATCGACGAATGGCACCGCAGCCTTGCCCTGCAATTTCTTCACTATGGATGGATGCGCATGGACTTGTCCGAGCGTGACGATGGAATCGAAATTTTCGCGATCTTCATCCAACGCCATCAAAACGCGGTCGATGTCATCATCCTCCCGCAAGGGAGAGGTGGGTTCCAGCAGTACGGTGTAATCAAATTCGCGCGGCAAGTACTGCGCGAGGGCATGCCGGATGGCGGCATAACTGCTCGCCGTATCTGTGGAGATGTCGGCCGGACGAAGGAACGGCACTTGCGCGCCCGCCTGCCGCGCCACCGCGGCGATTTCTTCCGAATCCGTGGTAACTATCACCACATCCAGGAGGGTAGACCGCAGGGCTTTCTCGATGGTCCAATAAATCAGCGGCTTGCCGCACAGGGTCCGTATGTTTTTGCCCGGCAACCCCTTGCTGCCCCCCCTCGCTGTGATGATGCCGATGGCACTGCGTTGTTTGATCATGTTGTAGTCTGGTTAAGTTGTCCAGCGTCTGATTCTGCCTGCTTCAAGTCGGCTGGCCGCCCCACATCCAGCCAGGGTTCATGCATCGGATAGGCCACCGTGCGACCGACCTGCGACTGCAGGCGCTCAAACAGCACCGGCATATCGCAGTGCCCCCCCGTCAGACATGCCAGGGCTTGCGGATTGAGGGCGTAGACACCCGCGTTGATGTAGGTTCGGGCGATCGGCTTTTCTTCGAAGCCCACGATGTTGATCCCCTCGGTCTGCACCACGCCATAGGGATGCTGCCATTCATGCAAGCGCACCGCCATGGTCGCAGCGGCTTCATGACGCAGATGGAAGTCCAACAACTCTCCATAATGGATGTCGGTGAGCACATCGCCGTTGGTGACGATAAAAGGCGCCGATGGGGTTGGGTGCAACAGCGACAATGCGCCTGCCGTGCCCAGTGGAGCGTCTTCCCGCAGGTAGCTGATATCCACGCCCCACTTCCGACCATCCTCAAAGTATTCCTCAATCATTTCGCCAAGGTAGTGGATGGAGATCACGAAACGGTGAAAGCCCGCGAGCTTGCTGCGCTCCAGAATACGCTCAAGCATCGGCTTGCCCGCCACGGGCAGCAGGGGCTTGGGACAGTTTTCGGTGAACGGGCGCAACCGCGTACCTTTGCCGCCGGCCATGATCACCATTAAGTTCTCACGCTGCACCGGTGCCTGCAGTTCATCCCATACATGCAGACCGATCACCCGGCGCTCTTCATCCACAATAGGAATCTGTGGCACCTTGTTCGCCACCATGAGCTGGCGCACCGCATCCAGCGCCAGTTGAGGCGGAGCGACCAGCGGCGCACGGTGGACCACCGTGTCCACGGGTGCATCCAGGCTGGCACCCTTTAGCAGACCCCGTCGGATGTCACCGTCGGAAATGGTACCCAACAGGCGTCCGTCCTCCCCCACGATCAGAATGATCCGCAGCGCGGTCTGCTCCAGATTGCGTATCGCTTCCTGGAGGGTCGCTGTTCCCGTCAGCAGCGCTCGCTGCCAGATGTCCTTGTCAATCACCCCTTCCCCCTTCAGCCCCGCTCGCGCAGCAATTCAAAGGCCTCGGCAGCCTGATATCCGCTCGCCGCACCACGCAAGGAAGCCTGTGCTCGTACCGCCTGCTCGCTACGCGGGAAAGGAAATTCGGCCAATTCAGAGGCATACACCCGCAAGGCTTCCATTTTCCTGTCCAGGTACGGGCTTACATCCAAAAAGTAGTTCGGCCTGAACCCCCCTGCATCACCCATGCCGAAGTCGGTTTCGGACAATGTTTCGTAGCAGAGGATGCGTTGCACCGAGGGATAGCGGAACCATTTGCTGCCGCTTGCCACCGCCTGAAAAACCACACGATGGTCCGAATGGATGTCCGAGAAATGCGGCAGGAAAACCTCATTGGGCTCGAACTGGCGAAATACACCGGAGATACCCGCCACCAGCTCGCGCATGGGGATTTCGTCCAACCTGGCCGCCGGTAAATTGAGCTGGAATATCTGGTCAAACTGCAGCATCCTTGCGACCTCTGTAATTTCCTGTTCGCGCTGGCTGACGCGTTCAGCGCTCCAGCCGTGCTCTGTCGAAATGCCTGTGACGATCAGCCAGGCAGTTTGACAGCCCTCCGCCTTGCGTCGCAACATGGCTCCGCCTGCGCCAAGGGCTTCATCATCCGGATGTGGCGCTATTACGATCGACTTCATAGGTAGGCCCCCGCCTCAGGATGAAATTCCGGTTCCGTCTCCAGAAGGCGTACTGCATGTACGCCACAACGGACTACAGCTTGCCCTGCTGTACAGGACAGCACCTTGCCTGGCTCGGCATTGGTGGCCACATCCTTCACCAAGCTGGCTTTCCACACTTTCACCGGCCCATTGGCGGTCTGGATATGCGCGCCCGGATAAGGACGTGCCAGGGCACGCACAAGATTGCACACCCCTTCAGCGGGCATGCGCCAGTCAATCTGGCCATCTGCAACAGAGCGCTTACGCCAGTAATTGGCCTGGCGATCATCCTGCTTTCGGGGCACTATCGATCCGTCAGCCAGTCCCGGCACCAGCACATCCAACTGCATGCGTGCCACGGCAACAATTTTTTCATACAGTGTGGCCGCGTCATCGTCTTCGGCGATGGCCACTGCCGCCTGAGAAAGGATATCCCCACTGTCTGCGCCCTCATCCATGAGGAAAAAGGTGGAGGCAGTTTCACGCAGCCCAAGCGCCAACGCCCATATCAAGGGATGGCGGCCGCGATTAGCCGGCAATGCCGCAGGATGGTATCCCACCACACCAAGCGGCGGCAAGGCAAGCAGCGCCTTGCCTATGAGACGGGACCAGCCAAAACAGAAAATCACATCTGGCCGCTGACTGGAAAGCCAGTCCATCGTAGCCTCTGAGTTGATATTGTCCGTGCGATGCATCGCGATACCGTGAACATCGCATACCGGCTGCAGATCAGCGTAGTCCGCATTTTGTGCCGCTAAGCTGGCAGTGCATACACCGACGATTTGCGCCCGCATGGAGAGCAGATACGACAGCATCTCGCGCGAGAAAACCACCGTGCCAATCAACACTATCCGCATGCTTGGCCCAGATCGTAAAAACGCTTCTTCAGTACGTCCAGGTCCAGTTTGCCCAGCATGGCTGCGATCTTATCACTGGCCCCAGGCTCGCCGTAGGGGTTGCGGACCGTGCGCAGAACTTCCGCGAACTCGCTGGAATACAGTCGGGACAGCGCACACATGATGTCCTTCCGCTGCGGCAGACAATCGATAACGCTGGTGGCCTTGATCCGACCGGCCTGACGCGCTCCAATGTTGACCGTCCCTTTGCGCAGGGACGGCGCCTCAATTAGTCCGCTGGACGAATTGCCAACGACCCCGTCCACTTCACGCATGCACGATAGGTAACGCAATTGCCCCAAGGAAGAAAAGGCCTTGGCATGGGGATGCCGTATGGCAAAAGATTCCACCATACGGATCAATTCCCGGCCATCCGTGTCGGCGTTAGGCAATGTAAATATCAGGCCCGTATTTTCAAGACTCTCCAACGCAGCCAGCAACTCGGCGAATTCTGCTGCAGAGGTATTCTTCTCCAGGGTCACCGGATGGAAGGTCACCAAAAGGTTACGTGGCATGAACTTGAAATCCAGGCTGGATTCCAGTGCTTCACGCGACAACAGACGGGTGTTGCTAAGACTGTCCAACCCCAAACCACCCACTGTGAATACGCGCTCTGGCGCCTCCCCCAATTGGATGACGCGCCGGCGATACTCCTCGGTTGCCACGAAGTGGTAATGCGACATCTTGCTGACGGCATGTCGTATGGCCTCGTCAATCAGGCCTTCCGTAGCCTCCCCGCCATGGATATGCGCAATTGGAATGCGTGCCGCCATGGCCGCAATGGCGGCGGCGAGGATCTCGTAACGATCACCCAGCAGGACCAGCATGTCCGGAGCCAAGTCCGCCAAGGCATCGGCGATGCCGATCATGCCCAATCCCATGGACTTGCTGATCCCCACCGGGGTGTCGGAAGACAGCAGCATCTCGACCTTCCGATCAATATGGAATCCATCCTGCTCGATGTGGCGCCAGGTCAGGCCGAACTCTGGCGAGAGGTGCATGCCCGTGACCACCAATTGCAACTGGCAGTTGGCATCGTTGGCAACCGCGCGCATGAGCCACTGCAGCAGGCCGTATTCGGCCCGCGTCCCGGTCACGATGCAGATATTGCGTTTCATGGCTGTATCAATTCATCTGCTGCGTAATCCCGACTGGCGCGGCGCCCCAGCACCTCGTCCCACCGCATGGGCGAAATACCGGTGCCCGGACGTTTGCAGACCAGGTTGTCGGCGGTGAATACGTCGCCTGCCCGGATGGTGCTCGCGGCAACAATGGACTTGCGCACGACGCCCACATTGTGGATCTCGCTTTCGGTCCTGCGCTTGACAGAGGTCCCCAGGGCGGCTTCGATATGGCGTATCGCCGTGATCATGCTTTTCAGCGCTTGCGGATCAAGACTGGCGGAATGGTCCGGCCCCGTCATCGACGGATCCAGGGTGAAGTGCTTTTCGATCACTGCCGCTCCGAGCGCGGCCGCGGCGATGGCCACCTCGGTTCCCATCGTATGGTCGGAATATCCCACTTCAACGCCAAGACTGATCTTCAGGGCTGGCAAGACGCGAAGGTTGACCTCCGAGAAGGGCGCGGGGTACTGTGTCGTGCAATGCAGCACGACCACTTGGGTACGCGGCGTGCCCGCCTGTGCCAGCACCTCCAAGGCCGCTTCGATCTCGGCCAGGTTTGCCATGCCCGTGGACAGAATCACCCGCCCGCCAAAGCCACCGATATGCCGCAGATAGGGCAGATTGGTTATCTCGCCGGACGGGATCTTGAACATTTTCTGGCCCAGGTCAACCAGCATGTCCACGCTAGGAATGTCGAACCCCGTGGAAAAAAAACCGATGCCACGTTCGGCGCATCGTCGGATCAAGGCTTCATGGTCGGCGCGCGAAAGCTCGAGCCGACGCAACATCGCATGCTGGTTCTCCGCCGTGCCCGTGGTTGCTTCCTGGTAGGCGGCTTTGGGCGCGTCCTTCACCGCCAGGCGATTAGCAGAGAATGTCTGGAATTTCACCAGATCGGCCCCCGCCTCTGCCGCCACATCGACCATGCGCAAGGCCAAGTCCAGGCTTCCATTATGGTTGACGCCGGCTTCGGCAATGATGAGTATCGGTTCTGGTTTCATTCTATCTAGCCTGTTTAAATGTGCTGCCGTCCGCCAAGCTCCGGAACACGGATGCGCCTAGACCAACGATACAACGCTGCCCCACCCGGATCCCTTCCCGGATCTTGCTTCCACTTCCAATGAAGCTGCCTTCGCCCACCTGCACTTCCCCGTTCAGTATGGCACCCGTCGATATGTGACAGTGGTGCCCGACGGCCGCGCCGTGCTCCACCAGTGCTCGGGAGTTGATGATGCAGTTCTCACCGATGGTGGCGCCGGCATTGACGATGGCGCCATGCATGATGATGCTGCCTGCACCGACGCTCGCATGGGGCGATACCCATGCCGTTGGGGCCACGACCACCGGCAGCCTGTATCCCAGGCTGCGAAGACGTGAAAATAACTGCATGCGCAGATCCGCAGACTTGATCTGACCCATGCAGACCAGGCCGGCGCTCCCCGGTTGGTACATGCGTTCCATGTCGCTGTCCGTTCCGAGAACCGGGTAGCCCATCCGCTCGCTGCCCACTTCGGCAGCCCCTCCCAGGAGACCACGTATGCGCCATCGGCCTTCCGCCTCGATCACATCCATGCAGGACTGTGCATGCCCCCCTGCGCCGACCAGCAGGATGCCTGTCTGGCTCATGGGCGCCTACCTAGCACAGCGCTGCTGGGGATGTTGATGAGGCGCCGCTCTATGTCCTCTGCGCACCGCAGATCCATCCGCGCCGCTCTGACAAAGGGTTCCTGCCGGTGCATCAGGGTCCAGGCCGGACGGGTCATCAGTCCGGCGACATTGGTCGCGGCCAGTACGGCGTCACGCGCTCCGGCTTGGGCCTCATCCAGGATCAGTGTCTGCAACCAGTAATTGCTGGTGCAGGCCGGCGGCTCGGCGAACAGCGTGACCCCCTGTACTTGGGAGAAGGCCTCACGATAGCGCCGAAACAGATTTCGTTTTTCAGCAATGAATGCCGGCAAGCGCTCCAGCTGCGCACAGCCCAATGCTGCATTGATATTGGGCATCCTGTAGTTGAATCCAACCTGGTCATGCCGGTATTCCCAGGCATGCGGTAGTTTGGCGGTGGTAGTCAGGTGCTTGGCACGGCGGGCCAGTTCGCTGTCATCGAACAGCAGCGCGCCGCCCCCTCCGGTGGTGATGGTCTTGTTGCCATTGAAGGAAAGCGCGCCAGCCAGCCCAAAGGTGCCGGTGTGGCGTCCCTGGTAATAGCTCCCCAGGGACTCTGCAGCATCTTCAATCAGCGCTAGACCGAAGTCCGCACTGAGTTGCAGCATGCCGTCGATATCCCCCGGATGACCAAAGGTATGCATCGGCACCAGCGCGCGGATGACGCGGCGGGTTTGGCGGTTCACACATTGCCCCGCCACCTGCTCGGTATTCCTCTGCAGATACTCCCGTAGCCGGGACACATCCATGCCCAGGGTCTGCGGCTCGCAATCGACGAAATGCGGGGCGGCGCCGCAATAACTACAAGCATTGGCAGTGGCAATGAAGGTCAGCGCAGGCATCAGGACTTCATCACCGGGCTTCACGCCCGCCAGCAACAAGGCCACGTGCAGTGCGGCGGTCCCATTGACAACGGCCACCGCATGGCGTGCGCCGGTATATTGGGCCAACTCCGCTTCGAACCGATCGACGAACTTGCCCACCGACGAGACGAATGTGCTGTCCAGGCATTCCTTTACGTAGTTCCACTCATTGCCGTCGAATTCCGGTGCGTGCAGTGGCACGGGTGCAGGCCCGGCCGCCTCGCGCAGGGCGCCCACAATGGCGTCCACCAAGTTCTGTTCCGTGTTCATGTCGGGCTGGATCAAACGTTGTAAATGTCGGCCTTGTAGCCCGAAAGATGAATGGGCTGGCTAAACCACTCCACCGTTTCCTTCAACCCGCGGGCGAATCCCTCGCGTCCGCCGTAGGCCGGGGACCAGCCCAGCAGGTCGCGTGCCTTGCGGTTGTCGGCCCAGAGTCGCTCCACCTCCGAATTAGCGGGCCGCAGACGTGCGTCGTCAGATTCGATCTCAATTTCCACCTGCATCACTTCGGCAATCAGACGCACTGTATCGCCTATGGATATTTCGAAGTTGCTACCGAAATTGATCACTTCTCCCAGCCCGGCATCCGCATGCAAGGCTGCTATGAATCCGGCCACCGTATCGGACACGAAGTTGAAGTCACGGGTGGGTGTGACCGCGCCGAGCTTGATCTTGCGCGCCCCATTTGCAACCTGCGTGATGATGGTGGGAATGACCGCCCTGGCGGACTGCCGGGGTCCGTAGGTGTTGAATGGACGTGCAATCACCACTGGCAGCCCGAAGGATGCATAGAAGGAATAGGCCAGCTGGTCGGCTGCAATCTTGGTCGCCGAGTAAGGCGACTGCCCCTGCAACGGGTGCTCTTCAGTAATGGGGACAAAACGTGCCGTGCCGTAGACTTCGCTGGTGGATGTGTGCACCAGCCGTTGGACCTCCAGATCCCGGGCCGCCTGCAATACATTCAATGTCCCCTTCACGTTCGTGTCCACATAGGCATCCGGCGAATGGTAAGAATAGGGGATTGCGATCAGGGCGGCCAGATGCAGAACCGCGTCACAGCCCTTCATGGCGGTGCGCACGCCGTTGGGATCCCGCACATCTCCCTGAAACACTTCAAACTTCCCGCGCACATCGCTGGCACAACGGTCCAGCCACCCCCAGGAGTTGAACGAGTTGTAGAGCGCGAAGGCACGTACTTCATGCCCCTGGCGAACGAGGGCTTCCGTCAAGTGGGAGCCGATGAATCCATCGGCGCCGGTAACTAGTATTTTCATGTGTTGGTTTTGGTCAAGAGGGATTCCGAAGCGTTTAACAGCCACGCTGTGGCTGGCGGGAATTGCACACCACTCACCGCCCGCGCCTCAGATCAAGCATCGCCACCGAACCGGCGCCTGCTTCGTCCGCGCCTGTGCGGATCCGAACGACTTTGCGCAGCGACACGGCCGGTGCAGCCGCTTTGGGCCTGCGCCGGCCGAATTGCACTCCCAAATATTCACCCAACATCCGCATCGCGAAGGTGGGGCGCTTGAGCAGCTGGCCGGCGAGGATATAGCAGGCCACCGCGGGGAACAGCAGGCCTGCAGTCCGCCGGTTGAGCAGCAACGGAGTGAACTTCAGACCGGAGTTGACATTGAAGTATCCAGAATCACGGACAAAGTCTCTTTTCAGTTCGCCCGCGAACTGCGCGTTCCGCCCAAAGAACATCTTCTTCCTCATGCGACTCAGGAACACTGCAAAGAAGTATCCAATGATCTGCCCCAACCCCATGCCGACGTCGCCTACTATCATCGATCGGTAGTGGAACTCATCCAGCCTGGCCTGCAATATCTTGCGCCAGGACAGGACCTTCAGCATCGGCTGGTCCGTCATGTTCACAAAATGGTCGTCCTTATAAGCGTCCGTATCACTGATCGCCAGCAGGTATCGCTCCTCGGCGTCTATATCCTTCCCGATCAGGCCGGCCTCCCGGCCGTATTCGTATAGCGGCGTCCCTGGCAATGCCTGCGCATAATTGATGCTGATTAGATCGCTTGCCGTCTTCCCTTCCCACTGCCGGATGTGCGGGGCAACGGCTTTCAGGAATTCGAAGGTCTCCTCGATGGTCTGGTCGTTCTCGCCGGGCATGCCGATGATCAGCTGAATGATTGTGTTCAGCCCGACCTCGCCAGTCCACTTCAGGGCGTTGATGTTCTGCTCCACGGTGGTCTTCTTTTCCATGACATCGAGCATCTTCTGGCTGCCCGACTCGATGCCATAGTAGACCGACAGGCAGCCATTTGCCCTCCAATGACTCAGCGCCTCCTTGGTCACGGTGCTGGTACGGACTCCCGCCACCTGCCAATACAAGCCCATACTGCCCAGCATGTCCGCGATTACCATAGCGGCCTGTTTGTCCGACCCGAAATTCTCATCCGCCACTTGGATGAATCCCACGTTATGGTGCTCCACCAGATTCCGGATATGGGCCTCTAGCTGGTGCGTGCGCAATGTCCTGAATCCTTTTTCCCACCTGTGGCAGAAGGTGCACCTTGCGACACAGCCCTTGGTCATGACAACCGTCGCCACGCGCTTTCCACTCTCTACCTTGTCCTCATAGGCGAACAGACGCTCAGCCACCCTTGGTGAAACAAAGTAGTCAAACGAACCGTCCTCCTGGAGAATGCCGTAGTCCGGGTCTGTAATCTCATCCGCAGCGGGCCTAGCACCGTAGCCCGTGAAGTGGAATTCGCCATCCTTCAAGAACGTGATCCCCTGCACCGCATGGACGTCCGCGCAAACTCCTTCAGCGGGCCACAATGCTTCCAGCAGGTCCACGATGATCTTTTCTCCGTCCCCAATCACGCAGTAATCCACGCCGCACTTGCGATGCAGTATTTCCGCTGAGGCGGCCAGGTTGCCGCCCACGACGATGACGGTCTTTGGCGATACCAACCTTACGATCGCCGCCAGTTTTTTGACATAGGCATAGGCCGTTGAAACGACCGCGCTGATTCCGAGCACATCACACTGTGTGTCCTGGAAATACTTTCTGACCTCCGCAAGATTGGGGCGGTGGTAATCAATGTTGTAGAAGCTGACATCCGCCTGCACATGCTTCCGGATCGACTGGATGATGGCCATTGATCCGAAGGGAGGGAAATCCGTCGGATAAGGCCTGATCGGCGTGGTACAGATGACAATTTTCCTCATAAGACCGACCCGCCTACTTTTTCAAAATCTTGTTCACCAGACACAATGCCAGCTTCCGTCCTGGGCGATACCTGCGCACCAAGCGTACTATCGAGACGCGACCTACCAATCTCTGCCACGGCGGGAAATTCTTGCAATACCTCCGCCAAGTGCCGCTGCAGGTTCACGCGGAAATGATCCACGTCCATGACCGGGTACGAGAGGTGGCTACGCAAACGTTTCATCCTTTCCGCGTGGGCTCTCCGTGTCGTCTGATTGGCATCCGATACCCAGTTGCTGATCGTCTCCAACGCAGATTCTTCGGCGATGAAAACACCGCTTTCGATCGTCTGCCAAAGATACATGTCCGGGTCTCTCCAGAGGTCGATGGAGTAGAAGTTCCCGCCGCAGATGCAGAGGTCTACCGCCGAGCTCGACATTCCGGTAATGAAAAGATCGGTGAAATCAAGCAGACTCAAAAGGTTGTTCTCCTGGCTGCTCAGTACGACGTTCCTTACGCCCCGGAACTTCTCGATCAGGTAGTCTTCATAGCCCGGCTTTGGCGGCTGCGGCTTGGGGCGGATCACGACCCTGATGCCAGGTATCTCGGACACCTTGATGGCGAGGTCCAACAAGCGGGACTCGCCGTTGATCGTTTCGTCCTGGATTCCAGTCGACAGGAAGGTGACTACCGTGGTGTTGCCTCTATCCCCGAGAATTTTCTCCCGGCTGACGGGCCGCTCCCGCTGCATGACCTGAGCCTGCCAGTAGGCGCCGATCTGAAGGAAGTGCCGCGTCTTGCATTGTTGCCGCGCATATATCCTCTCCAGCAGCGGTCCCGACGAGCATAGGACATCATAGTTATACCGATACTCCGGCACGTAATAGTGATCGATCACATACACATCGTACGGAAGGAACACCGAAACATTTGCCCAAGATTTCAGGATTTCGTTGCGAGCGTAATTCGCTAAGCATCCATGTTCATAGGTGACAAAGACCGATGCGGTGGCGTCCGGACAGCGATTCAATCCATCGTAAAGCTTCTTGTAGAACGAGAACCAGTCGCCCGCAGTTCCCGACTGCGCGGATGCGTTATATCTCATCAGGCGCACAATATCGGCGGCAATCTTCTTGAGTGCGCGCAGATGCCGGCCGGTTTTCCTGTCGGCCAAGTAAGCACCTTCCGCCTGATGGTCGGCGAAATAACCCCGATAGGGTGCCGCCACGAGGTATTGCGGGCTCCATCCTTCGAACACCTCGTCATACATGTGCTTGACTCTTGGAGTGTTCACCTCGCAGAGCAAAGCATTGGCAAACACCTTTCCCGGGTGCCGCTTCGACTGACGTATCTGCAAAACACCAAAATGCAGGCCAATCAGTACGGTGGCCGACAACCGCTGCAGCCACTCGAACCTTGTGATCTTCTGAACGGGCACACCCAGTCGATCAAGTTCTACTGGGGTTTCGGTTCCTGCTTGAACGATCACCTGATACCGATTTCCGGGATTTTCCTCAATGTACCGAGCCGCAAATCGCAAAAATTCATCTGGCGCATAGCAATACTCGACGACGTGCTTTTCATACAGCAACTTGTAGTCAATAGCCAACTGAAGTGGGGGCGCAGACCAATGCTGAAGGATCACCTCGGCCTTGCGCCTAGCATTTTCATACGCCAGCCGCCTCACGCCCGGCGCATGTCTGACATCGCCAAACCAAATATTCTTGAAACCTGATGGCAGCCTTAGGCGGAGGAAACGCTTGAGTACCCGAATGCTGACCGACTCCCTACAAAAAAACACTTTGCGTCGTAGGAGTGAACCAACCATGAGTTGGAAGATACCCAACTCTTCAAGAAACCAGACTTGCAGCTGCTCTCTAGCGCTTGAGTTTGGATTCGGATTGCTTGATCCCGGGCATGGGGCCCCATTCTTGTCACGCCCATCGTACCCACGCTTCACGTCCATCCCCTGCCGACGGTAATGTAGCCTTCAAGGCCATCCCGTTCTATCTCGCTGCTGGCGGCAAAACCCGTGTCGATCAGCTCTAGAGCGGCTTCTTCCTGCAATGTGCTCCATCCACGGAATTGCCAGTTGCCGGGCTCCTCTTCCATCCAGAACTTGCGATTCCTGTGCTGGTCCAGAATGAACTGCAGGCCGCGCGGCGAGACCCCCAGCCACCTGCAGAAGTAGTCGAAGTAGCGCAGCGGAGCCTGTTCATACCTGCGCACCAGCGCTAACCCCTGCGTACGGTTCAGCCGCCCATGCCGGATCTCACGTGTCGCATGATCAGTTACGCGCGAATAGCCATGTTTGTAGAGCTTGATGCGGTCGTGCAGATCCATGTAATTGAAGCAATCGACATGGTCGTAGGCATCGAAGGTCCGGCTGAAGGCGGCGGTCTCATAAGCGTGGTCGGCCATCATTTGCTCATGCTGGGCCTTGGGATCCCAGCGGACGTAATTACCGAGATAGATGCCACGCACGCCCACCGCGTGCAGCGCCGCATCATCGGGATAGCGGTATTGCCAGATATCGGATTCGGCCAGGTCGTCGAAGATGGAGAGCAAGTCGTCCGCTTCATGCCCCATCAGGTCATGGTCCTTGCGGTAGCGACGCGTCATCTCGACTTCGTGCTCATGCGAGAACATGCCCACCTGTTCAAGCCCCTGGTGCGCGCCCCAGATGATAAGTGGTATCTGGTAGCGCACGGCGGTCTGTACCGGGAAGACGGTGTGACCGGCCAAGATGGGCCAGTAAATGCTGCCGAAACGGCGCAGCGTGGTGCGCACGATCTGCTTGACCGAGAGTGGATTGACGTTCTGGACCAGGATGTCGCAATTGAAGCGGATGCGCAGGTTGGCCAAGTTGCGGATGCCCAGAGGCGTATTGAAGTACTTGTTGTAGGATACGAGCAAGGGATTTAGGCTCAGCTTTTCCTTGACCAGGTGGACGATGTAATACGAATCTTGGCCGCCCGTCACCGGCACGATGCAGTCATGCTTGCGACCCGACTTGTCGCGGTAGGGCTCGACCAGGGCGCGCAGCTTTTCAAAGCGCGCGCTGAAGTCGAGCTGGTCTTTTTCTTCATGCACCCGGCAACCCGAGCAGATGCCTTCCTCGTCTATCGTCAGGCCGAGGGGATGGTCAGTGCTGTACAGGCAACGCTTGCAAAAGACAGGGACAGTCATGAGGCAGAGTGCGGGTAATCGGAGGCGTACAGGGCAGGACGCAGCTCGTCGCTTGCCAAGGCTTGCTTAAACTTCTGTATAGCCAGCTCTCGGTAACTAAGGAAATTGCCCACGCCGACCGCGGTCACAGCGGGGCGAGCCAGCAGTGCACGTATCTGCTCCACCTGGCTGATACCGCCAAAGGCGAGGATAGGCATGTTCCAGTCATTCAAGTCGGACATGGCATCTACTAGGCGCGCGTCGAAGACCTGGTCCTGGCCCTCGTGCTCGCAATCGATCGCCAGCAGCTCCGATGCCAAGCCGCGTTCTAGCACGCGCGCCAGCGCAGCCAGGGGTAGGTTGCGTCGGCTGCGGTAGTCATGCCAGTGCACTTTGTCTTGCGCAAAGCGCAAGGGGACTGAGGCTACCAAGGCTTGCAGGCCGAGTTGCTGGCCGAGTTCTACCAGTACGCCGGGCGCATCGTGCAAGAGGCTGTCGAGCGCAATGCGGTCGGCACCGGCCTGTATCACTTTCACGCCATCTTCTGCACTGGCGATGCCGCCGCCATAGATCAGTGGCGTGCCCAGGCCCATGGCGCCCAGCTTTTGCAGCAGGGCGAAATCGGGACCAGCCTGGCGCGTCGACCGGTCTATGCATTGCACCAGGATTTCATCAGCACCCCAGCGGTCGAGGTTCTCGATCAGCCACTCCGGCTTGCCCAGTGGCAGGTAGCGGCGATAGCCAAAGGATTGCACCGCCCAGCCATCCTTGACGGTGACCACGCCGATGAGTCTTTTCTTAAGCATCGGTCAGCCCGTTAATGAGGTCCTCGAGCAGCACCCGCCCGCTAGTCTGGCTTTTCTCCGGATGGAATTGCATGCCAACCACCTTGCCACTGCGGATGATGGCAGCGCAGGGACGCGGCTCGCCGGCACGCGCCAGCTGGAAACTGGCCGCCCCCTGGTAGTGGAAGGAATGGTTGAAGTAGAAGGCTTGGCCATCCACTTTCGCCACCAACGGGTCGTCCACACAGGAAATGGTGTTCCAGCCGATGTGCCAGCCGCCATTGGGAAAGGACACGAACTCGCCCGGTATCAGGCCCAGCCCACGGGTGTAGCCGTGCTCATGCGAAGCCTCGGCCAGCAATTGCATGCCCAGGCAGATGCCAAGGATGGGGCGGCCGGCTTGCGCCTGCTGGCGCAGGTAATCGGCCAGGCCCCGCTCGGCCAGCGCATGCATGGCCGCTGGGAAGGCGCCCACGCCGGGCAGGACCAGCACTTGCGCATCGTCCAGCCCTTCGGCTGTGGCTGCCAGCTTGACGCGGTAGCCCAGGTTGCGAAGGGTGTGGACCACCGAGGCCTGGTTACCCATGCCGTAGTCGACGATGGCGATCGAGCTCACAGCCCCACTCCCACGGTGAACTTGCGCGTGATATGTCCCTGGGCATCGAGGTCGAACAGCTCGCAGTTGAGCGTGCTATGCACCTTGTCCCAGAAATGCTGCTGGCTGATGCCGACGTACTGGCAGAAACTCTGAATGTACTCGTCACTACATGCATCGTCATATTGTTCTACCAGCGTGATGCCGCGCTCACGGCTCATGCGACCGAGGCGGATTTCCTCGTTCACATAGTCGGTCACTCTGCCAAAACCAAACTTGTAGTACTTGATCATCTGGTTGAGTGTCACCCAGTCTTCATCCAGCGAGGTGACGCCCCACAAGTCGCCGGTATTGGCCACCGAGTCTTCCCGGATCTGCAACCCATTGGTTGCCGAGTACATGCCGTTGTTGGCCAGCGACCAGTCGCCTAAGAACCAGCCGAGGTAGACAATCTGCAGCTTGTGTTCATCGAATTCTTCCAGCGTCGGATACTGGTAGGGGATCAAGTCGCGCAGATGCAGGCCCGATTCGAGCATCCAGTCCATGGCGGCACCGGACAGCGTGTTCATGTGACGCAGGTTGTTGCCATCGTATCCGGTTCGACCCAGGGTCTTGAGATCACCCAGTTGCAGGCCAGGGTTTTCTCCCCACAAAATGAGCGGTATGCCATAACGTATCGCCAGTTGCGGCACCGAACTGAATAAAGCAAGTTCGGTCGAGCGGGCCCAGTTGGTATAGCGCTCGAAACTTTCGCGCATCAGGTGCTGCCAGGTGCCAGGCGCGGGGGCGGAAAGCACAACGTCGAAACCAAGCTCGATCAGGTTGGAGATGTTCTCTACGCCACGCTGGGTCACCTGTTCCGGCGGATAGGTCAGGCAGGCCAGCAGCGGTCGCAACTTGAGCTTGTCGCGTACCCATAGCGCTTGTCGCGTGCTGTCCTTGCCTCCCGACACGCCGATGATGCAATCGAATTGTTGCCCCGGCTTGCGAGAGAACTGACCCAGCAGGTCCTGCAGGATGTCGAACCTTTCCTGCCAGTCGACATGCGCCAAGCGGCCAAAATAATCACAGGCCGGGCACAGACCCGTTTCCGTGAAACGGGTATTGGGCCGGGTATCGGGCTGCAGGCAGTGCTTGCAATATTTCATCTCTTATCGGTCCAGTGCCGCTAGGTGAACCAGGCCGACTTGCGGCAAGCGACAGGGTGGCGCCCATGGCGGCAGTGTGCAGAACACGCGTCGTCCGGCGGACAAGGCCAGCGCCAGTCCATAAGACTCGCAACCTGCAACCCAGCTCGCTCGCCCGAGGGCATCGGCCATGGTGTCTGAACGATCCAGTTCCAGTGCCAGTTCCGTATGCGCCTGCATCCATACTTCGTATTTGCCAGGCTCGTCAGAAGGGTGTGGACGCAAGCGTATCCGCAAGCCATGCGGCAAGCCCAGATGAGGCAGCTTGCTTGCAAAATACTCAAGTGCTTGAAACTCTCCTGGCGTTCCGCGCCCCCAATCGCTGCGAGCAGGTTCTGCAAGGTACAGCAGTTCCGGTTGAGCGTGGGTGTCTGGCTTGCCAAGCATGGCAAGCTGTTGCTTCAGATACCAGTTCTCCACCTTGCTCAAAGGAAGGCTAGGGAAATTTTCCCGTGCCAGATGCATGGCATCCTCATCGGTGACCCAGATTTCATCGGGCAGGACAACCTTGCCTCCGCGCTCGAAACGTTGCGGGTAATTGACCCAGTGGTCGAGAAGGGCAATGCTTTTGATGCCTGCTGCGCGCGCCAGTGCCCTTGCTTCATGCTCCAGCGCGCTGGCCCATCCGGTGCCGGACAGCAACAGCGTTGCACCATCCAGCGCGGCATGTAGCGTCGGGCAGAGTACCGTGCTGCCGAAGGCTTGTTCCCAAAGACGTGCCGCCGGCCCCTGCATGCAGACGCTCAAATCTTGTGCGCCCGCCTGTAGCAGGCCAGCGATGATGACGTTCGCCGCGCCAGCATCGTGGCACACAATGGCTGTGCGCGAGGGCAGGGCAGCGAAAGCGTCGAGGGGCAATTCAGGCATGACTGGCAAAACGTGCGTAATACACAAGGTCGACTGGCTCACCCCCAATGATTTCCTGAGCGCACCGCACCGCTTCCAACTGCATGCCAGAGCGCTCCATGATGCGTACCATGGCGACATTCGGCCGGGCGGCGCCTGCGGTGAGTTTGCGCAGACCTACTTCAGCGCCGAGCAACCAGCTACACAGGGTGTTCCAAGCATCCTGACCGACACCGCTGCCCCAAGCACTGCGCTCACCCACCATCAGGCCAACATCCACCGTGCCGTGGTGACTCGACACATAAGCGGTCATTGTGCCAAGCAACTGACCGCTCACCTTGTCCTCGATGGCGATGAAGAGGTTGTCGGTATCGGCGAAGCTCGCCAAGTATTGCTCACAACTGGCTCTATCGTGCCTGCGCAAGCGCTGATTGGAATAGCGCACCACCTCTGGGTCGTTCAACCAGTCCAGATAGCTGTCACCAATATCGACCGCACCGAACCGACGCAGGCGCACCTTGCGGCCTTCCAGCACGGACAAAGCGGGTGGCAGAGTCCAGACTTGACTCATGCGCGAAGTTGGTCGAGGTTGTCCCACACCTTGTGGAAGGCCGAGGCGACATCGTCAAGGTCGGAGCGCTGCATGCCCGGACGCATCATCTCGTGCGTGATGACTCGCGCGAAGTGGGCTTTTTCCACAGCCGGGCACAGGCCGTCGGCATATCTCACTTGGCCAGCGGCCTGGGCCCGAGCGATGGGCGAGTTCGGGCCAGCTACAGCAGCGGGTTGGCGGAACAGCGGCAACATGTAGAGCGGGCGCACATAGCCCATGCCAATCAGCGGGCCTTCGCCTTCGCGCAATTCAGTACAGGGTAGCTCAGCCTTGAGCGCTTGCACCAGTTTTTCCCGCGACACGCCAGTTTGCTGCTCGTCATAGTCCATCACGTGCACGTAGTAGACGTGGTCACCCGCCGGGCCGACGAAGGGCATCGATAGGCCGGGCAAACCTTGCAGCTTGCCTTCGAGGTAACTCACGTTGGCCTTGCGTTCTTCAATCAGGCGCGGCCCCTTGCGCAATTGCTCGATGCCGATAGCCGCTTCGATTTCGCCTAAGCGGAAATTGAAGCCAATCATGTTGGTCAGGTCGGTCACACCTTTCTTTTCCACCACCGCTTCGGCATGGTTGCGGATTAGTTGCACGCGCTCTGCGAGACGGTCGTCATTGGTGGTAACCATGCCGCCTTCGCCAGTGTGGACGTGCTTGTGGTAATTCAGCGAGAACACGCCCATATGGCCCAGGCTGCCGGCTGGCCTGCCCTTGTAGGTGGAAAAGGGCGCCTGTGCGCAGTCCTCGATCACAACGAGCTTGTGTTCGCGTGCCAGTTCCATGATCGGGTCCATGTCGGCACATTGGCCAAAGATGTGGACCACGATGATCGCGCGCGTGCGCTCGGTAATACAGGGACGGATGGTTTCGGCCGACAGGCAATAGGTTTTGGGATCGATGTCGGCAAATACCGGCACGCCACTGAAGATTAACGCCGCCGTGGCCGAGGCGGCCATGGTGTAGGGCGAGACGATGACTTCATCACCCGGCTGCACGCCGGCCGCGCCCACGGCCGCATAGAGACCGCTGGTACAGGAGTTGACCGAAATGCCGTGCTTGACTTGGCAGATTCCGGCCCAAGTCTTTTCGAAAGTCTGCACCTCCGGGCCGCCAAAAAAGTCAGGATGCCAAGCCCCCAGGAAGCGCGACAAGATACCGCTTTCAAGTACCCTGGCAGCGGCCGATTTTTCTTCTTCGCCCATCACTCGATAGGCGGGGAAGAGACGGGAGCGTACCGGCGCTCCACCGTGAAGGGCAAGGGTCGTGGAATTGC
>JACCDY010310192.1_pt1 | contig 48382 bp, 12 predicted proteins | sample 7446391 | NCBI WGS metagenome assembly JACCDY01 (sample SAMN15323451, study PRJNA562643) | freshwater metagenome | isolation source: river surface water | place: USA:Blue River Watershed | collected 2017-08-18
AAATGTCCATTTTTGAAAATTGACCCCGAATGTTTTTCAGACTTTTGCAAAGAGAGCCTCTTTAAAAGAACCTTTCTACAAGGGTCTTTGATTACAATTAAACACTTGTAGATGCCCACTCTACATGGGTATTTTAAAAACATGAGAGCTTGTAGATACCTCTCTACATACGTTTTTACAAGCCTCTCTACAACCATGTAGTAAAAATATTGTAGAAAAGACCCCGAAAAATGCCATTTTTGGACATTTTTCAAAAATCGGGATAAAATTGGACTTATGTAGGAGAGAGGCACTTTTTTGGCTCTCTACAAGAAAGGAATCCTGTTTTTTTGCAAAATCGGTTTTATGTAGGCAAAGTGAGACGTCTCACTAAAATCTCACCTGTTTTTTGGGATTTTTGGATTTTTTCGGACTTTTTTGGAATTTTTTGAAAAATCACTTTTCGACGCATCTCAACACTCTTACTGAAAATGCTTTGCAACCTTTTGAATAAAAACAGAAATATTTTTTCAGTAAGGAGAAAAAAGATTATCTTGCAGTTTTCATTTTTGGACATTTTAAAAATGTCCATTTTTGAAAATTGACCCCGAATGTTTTTCAGACTTTTTATTTAGACTCTCTACTTTATAAATTTCAAAAGGTTTTTATGAAGTGGATTTGTAAAATGTTTTTGTTCCGTGGTCTTTTTCAAGTGGTTTCTATTTTATTGATGAAGAGAGATGGAGAGATTCATTTTCAGGCTTATAAAATTCCAAAAGGTTTTTATGAAGTGGATTTGTAAAATGTTTTTGTTCCGTGGTCTTTTCCAAGTGGTTTCTATTTGTTAGTTAAAGAGAGATGGAGAGATTTTTTATTCAGGCTCTCTGCTTTATAAATTCCAAAACATTTCATAAAGTGGATTTGTAAAATGTTTTTGTTTCGTAGTCTTTTCCAAGTGGTTTCTATTTTGTTGATGAAGATAGATGGAGAGACTTTTTATTCAGGCTCTCAACTTTATAAATTTCAAAACGTTTTATAAAAAGGATTTGTAAAATGTTTTTGTTCCGTGGTCTTTTCCAAGTAGTTTCTATTTGTTAGTTAAAGAGAGATGGAGAGATTCATTTTTCAGACTCTTTTCAAATTATTAAAAAAGAATGAACGAGAGTTTTTTTAAGGAAAATGGCTTGTGTTTTGATGTAGTTTTCTGGCTTAAATTACGCTTTTTTAAAGATGATCGCAAGTCTTCGAGTACATGATCAAATTGCAAACATCGGTTCTCTTCATTTTCATGACCGGCAGCTATCAGTTTGTAAATACCGGTGTCCAACAACATATTAACCATATTTCTAATATGATTATCGCCAAGATAAGTAATACAAAGAGAAGGTGGACTAGGGATGTTCTTCATGGTTCGCAAAATTATATATATATCTACAAATATTGCGTTATTTATCAGCAAATAATTAGATATGTTTGTGTAGTCACCTGTTATGTCGAAATTCTTCAGCTGTTCGAACAGTTTGCTGTCAATATTATATTTTAAGTTCCAACGCTCCAAACTATCCCGCATCATCTTTACAATATAACTTTTGTCTGCGAACATACTGTTTTTCACCTGTTTTTTAAACTGTTTGTGTATCAAACTTGGATATTTCTTACTTTCGAATAGAAAATCAATAATACGTTCGGCGAACTTGTCGATGGTTAAATGCGGAAACTCTGCAAGCAAATCGATGATTTTGTGCAGCTCTTCTGTTTTTGAAATATTAACACCGGGGATGATATGTTCGATCAACATAGTTTTGTCAAGTTTCAACCAGCTGTCAAGTGGAACACCTTTGTAACTGTTTGTTTTGTTCAATTCAACACAAAAGTCAGTAAATCCAAACAACGAGTTAAAAATAGTTTCAATATTGTTTTTTGTGTCCGCGAACCGAATATCACTATAATGCCATCGAATCTTGGGTGCTGGGCAGTTTTTTTTATTTTTTAAAGTTCGCTTGTAGCAAGCCTGGAACTCAGGTTCCAGGAATTTTTCGAGCGGACCCTTGAACTGTGTGTAAGAGTCTTCGAAATACTCGGTATAAAAGTCAATGGGTCTATTGGGCTTGGCCAGTTTTTCAATTTTTTTTAAAAAGGCTTTGTCATAAATCGCGTGACAACAGTTTTTTGCATCTTCGCAAGTACACTCGGAACACATATTCTCATATGAACCATGTATATCACCAAACAACAAAAATAACGGTAAACTATTATTGTTTGGTTTTAAATAATATATTGAAACAGGGCCCGAAATCCGATTGTGAATCGACATTTTGTATACATTACTGTATACAAAATAATATTCTTTTTTTTTCAGTACGATGATCTAAATAAATCTTTATGACTTGGGTTTTGGTGAGGTTTTCTGTGTTTTACGAGTTGTACTGCTTGTACTGCTTTTACTGCGTGTACTGCTTGTATTAGGGATTTTTAAAGATGATCGCAAGTCTTCGAGTACATTATCAAACCCCACACATCGTCGAGTCTTCTCAGTACCTTTCGCAAATGCTACCTTTTCGTATTTACCCGTACTCACTAAATTTCTAGCTATGTTTTTAATATGATCATTACCAAGATAAGCAATACAAAGAGAAGGTGGGTGATCGATCTTCTTCATGGTTCGCAAAATTAAATATAAATCGACAAATATTGCGTTAATTTCCAAAAGAAAAAAATCGATTGGCAAATAATTCCCGGTTAAATCGAAATTCTTAAGCTGGACAAACATTTTGCTGTCAAATTTATCAATCTTTTTGAGCTTTATATTCAACAAACTGTCCCGCATCATCTTTACAATAGAACTTTTTTCTGCAAACATACTGTTTTTTACCTGTTTTTTAAACTGTTTGTGTATCAAACTTGGATATTTACTTTCGAATAGAAAATCAATAATGCTTTCGGCGAACTCGTCGATGGTTAAATGCTTAGACTCTGCAATCAAATCGATAATTTTGTGCATCTCATCTTTTTTTGAAATATCAAAACCGGGGATAACTTGGAACAACGTAGTTTTGTTAGATGTCAACCATTTGGCAAGTGGAACACCTTTGTAACTTTTTGTTTTGTTCAAATCAATACAACAACTAGTAAATCGAAACAACGACTCGAACACGTTTTCAATATTGTTTTTTGTGTACGACATCCGAATATCACTATAATGCCATCGAATGCCTGGCGCGGGACAATTACTTTTGTTTTTTAAAGTGTGCTTGTAGCAATTTTGGAACTCAGGCTCCATGAAATTGTGGAGCGGGCCGGTGGATACCTTTTCGGTTTCACCAAAAAACTCGATATAAAAGTCAATGGGTCTATTGGGTTTGGCCAGTTTTTCAATTTTTTTTAAAAAGTCTTTGTCATAAATCGCGTGACAACAGTTTTTTTCATCTTCACACGTGCAGTTGGTACACATGTCATCATATGAGAAATGTATATCACCAAATAACAAAAATAATGGTAAAGTACTACTACTGTCCTTTGGTTTTAAATAATAAAACGAAACAGGGCCCGAAATCCGACTGTGAATCGACATTTTTTTGTATATATAACTAAGTTAAAATATTTATACCGGTGAAGATTTAAAGATCCTTCCTCTTTACAAAGACATAATATTTAATGGTTTTGCTGCAGGTTTTGCTGCAGGTTTTGCTGCAGGTTTTAAAAGAGGTTTTTCAGCGGTTGGCCTCGTTGGCGCTTTCTTCGAATCGTCATGCAACAGCTTCTCGATAACATCGATATCTCTCTTCCGCCGCTGAATCAATGTACTCGCAATCGATTTCACTTGCACATTATCAGTTCTCTCCACAACCATCTTTGATAATTCCATCTCTCGAGAGTGTGATTCCATCATTTGCTTCAAGTAATCCATCTCGTCGATCCCCGTCTGACTCTTGTACAAGTATACAAAGAGATACACCATGAGACCCAAAACCAAATAGTAAAACAAGGACACCGAGCTCTTGTATGTGTCATATATCATTACCTCTAAAATGCCCATAATGCACGCCGACACCATCGACAAATAAAACTTGCCAATCGTGTTCTGCGGCCTTTTCGACGTTATTACACTGATGACCCAGAATTGAATAAAAAACGCAACCACCAATGTCAAAAGAGTGTACTGTAAAAGCTGCATTTTCACTTGTTGTTATACATTGTAAACAGAAGATTTGCATCATTCAAAAAATCTTTGTCACTCTTCCTCTCCATCTTTTGATATTTTCCCTGCAAGAGAGATATCATCACAAAATCGATCTCCTGTCGCGTCGCGTTTAATTCTTGAACCTCATTCGTTCGAATATTAAACAACTTGAATGTTTTCCGGGGGTAGCCCAACATCCTGTACAGCCACGCATAAATAACCACTTGCAATTGGTGGTCCATCGTCAACTCCTTCACGCACTTGATTTCCCACACCGTTTTCGCCGTGATCAAATCGGTCCTCGCAGTAAAGCGGAACTGAACACCCTCCTCGAAATATTCCTCCAAATAATTGTCGATCACTTCGTGTTCGAGCTCTTGAGAGCTGTGGATAATCGTTTTTTCAATGAGAGGCTTGTGATCTTTGCACTCTTGTCCGATCGTGTTTTCCAAACGGTTTCTGGATCTCTCGAGGACTTCGTCTGTAATCCAGTTGTACTCGTGGTCGCCAATCTGTTTCAACTTGAAATACAGCTTCTCTTGGAACGCCGTGTAGACGTTTGCCAAAAATAAGTAGTCCGACGGTTTTGTGAATTTCGCAGGCAGCCGCGAAGCGGCCTCTTTCAAATATTTGTGTTCGTGTTCTTTCAGCTCATCCAGAATCAGTAGCACCGTTTGGTAAAGAACATTGGTCCCGCCATCTTCCTCCCAAAGGCTGCTCAAATAGTCGCAGTACATGGCCGGGATCGCAAGACCATTGAGGTCGCTAATCTCTTCGAAATATCCTTGTTCCGTCTCGACCACCGATGGAATATTGATCTCCATGGCTTTTGGTTGAACCACGCGAAACATGGTTTTCAGGTAAGGCGTGATTTCCTCCAGCACTTGCTCGGGAATAAACTTGATGAGGTCAGTGGGCGTGACGTAGTGCTTTACGCCATCTTCGTTTTTCTTTTCCGGAACATCGTACACTTGGTAATAAGGCATGCCTTTGAATTCGACGCAGTCCATTTTTTTGATTTCGAAATGGGTTTTCTTCATAAATTTCATGGGCTGATCCGTGTCGAACTCGCTCCGCTCGAGCAAAAAGAGTCCTTCCGTAGCTCTCGTGACGGCCACATAAATCGTGTTGGGGCACCGGTTTTGCGGCAAATCCTTGCAGTAAAACGACATGTACCCCTGATCAAACCCGGTGACAAAGACATACTTGCGCTCGCGCCCCTTGACGCTGTGGAATGTGCAAAACACCACCTTGTTCTGAATAATCTTGTCGTCAATCGTATCCGTGTCGAACATGGGCACGTGACACGGGATGCCGTGGCTGACCAACACGTTCTCGATCTTGCGGATCTGACTGTTCGGCCCCTTGACGGAGGCCCCCAGAATAAAAATGTCGCTCGGCGACGCCCCCTCCGCCAACAATTTCTTGATGTGGTAGACAACCATGTTCTCCATGTTGCGCCGCGTGTTGCGTAGATAATAAACGGGCATATTCCCCGCCCTACATGAGAGGAGGCGAATCTCGCCCAAAAGCGCCTTGTTGATAAATTCGCGCATGGGATCGGTGATGCGGTAAGAGGTGCTAAGAGAGCAGTGGTGGAAGGGAGACGAGGCCGACTTTAGCCGCGGATGGTTGCGCCAGAATTGGTCGGCGAGAGTGAGGAACCGCGTGTCGGCGCCCTTGAATTCGTAGATGCCTTGCATGAAGTCGCCCAAAACGAGGAGCTGAAAGTCGTGGTCCATATCCATCGTGAATTTGAGAACGAGATTGTAGTACAAAAACGTCATGTCCTGCGTCTCGTCCAGCACGATAATATCCATTTTAGGAAGAGGCATGCGCGGCTTCATATTTTTCGCCAAAATTTGGCGAATGCCCGTGTCGGTGTAGGCGGTCGAGTCGTAATATTTCACGGCCATACTGTGATAAGTATGGACGTCGAGATTGGTAATGTTTTGTGTTTTGATTTTTTGCTTGATTTCCATGCGCAACATGGAGTTGTAAGTGAATTGAATGGTTTTTAGGGATTGTGTCGCCTTGGCAACAGAGAGCACGGTCGTGGATTTGCCAGAACCGGCGACTGCGTTGACGATTACATTTTGGCCGTTCACGATGTGATTCACTACGGCGATTTGGTCATTGTTCATGTTATTTTTTAATTGTTTTTTGGGTTGTAATAATTATGTAAGTAATATTTATACTGGTATGGATTATAATGATAAAGAAATAAATGATGCATTTAAACAATTAGGACTGAATGAAGAGGAAATAAAAAAGGTAAATATTGCGCACAAGATTGCGGAGAAAATCGATGACAAATTCAAAGTTGTCGCAGAGGCAACTAAACAAAGTGGCGGTACTAGTGGCGATACCAACCGACTCAAAGTCTTGGAGGAAGGTTTGCAAAAGACGTTCGGCTTTGATCGCGAATCCATGATTGAAATCGATAGACTCATGAAAAAAAAAGGTGGTGGTGGCGTTGAGCGTGCCAAGGTTTTGAAAGGGTTGCAAGAGACGTTCGATTTTGATGCCGAGTCTATGAAAGAAATCGAGAAACTCATGATGAAGAAAAAAGGGGGTGGCAGCAATGGAGAGGATGAAGATGAGGCTGCTGCTGCTGCTGCGGAAGCCGCCGCCAATGCCAAAAAATTTATTTACGGCAGTCTATCGACAATTAAAAAAATGCTTGACGCAGACATTGTCGACATCAATGTGCAAGACCATGACGGGGAAGGAGACACGGCTCTCATACGGAATACGCGGAAAGGCAACGCAAACGTGGTTGATTATTTACTGAGGCAAAAAGCCAAAGTGAATATTCGGAACGACGAAGGCCAAACCGCGATGGATGTTGCGATCCAAGTGGAGCAAAAAAAGTGCATCGAACTCTTGGCAAATCGTTTTGATGTCGGTGATAAGATCGATGGAAATGTCGATAAGAGAGGCAAATGGATTCCGGGCACCATTGTCGAAGTTCATGGCAATGGAACATTTGATGTCAAGTACAAAGACGCAAGAGAAAGAAAAGGTGTCGACGGAAAGGATCTCCGAATATCCGCTGAAGAGATTTCGGGACACTCAAATTTTGGGACTTACGGAAGAGCTGCAGTAAACGCTCTTGCAATTCCAGCTGTACTCGCAGCCGCTCCTACCGTCTTAGCTGGTAGCTTCGGTGTGGTGGCTATAACGGTGGTGATACAAATGTTGTCTGACAATTTGTTTAAAATACTCGATAATTTTATTGACCAACAGATTAATGATGACACCATGATTGCACCTTTGTGTAAAGTGATTACTTACATGCTTGACGCTGTTACGTTAACATATTTTCTGAGTTTGCTTACTGGTGATTATTTTGGTTTCGCAAAGGGAATAGAGGGTTTTATTTCAGGAGTAGCCAAGGGTGGGAGTGTGACTATAGTACATCCGACTGAAAACGTACCCGGAATTACAAACGATTCTATACTCAGCAAAATGAGCTACGCGAAAGACCAAATGGGCGAAATGATAAAACTTGTGGGCGGTTTGTTCAAATCAGCTTATGAGATTACAACTGGCAATATCTATGTAACTGGCGGAGTCATCTTGACAACTGCAATGGTAGGTTGGATAATTAAAACATACATCTGGACTCGTTTCCGAGGAAGCAAAGAGGACAACGAGAATCTGAGCAAAGCGATTTATAGTAATCACATGCGCCGAAAGATGATTTTGAAACAACACATGAAGAAAATGAAAAAAGAACAAATGTCCAAAGAGATTCAGAGAAGAGAGTACGACAAAAGGCTGGAAGAGCAAATCAAACTCGAGGAGAAAATGCCCCAAAAAGCAGAGGAAGGGACCAAAAAGAGCGACGAGAACAAGCAGGGATACAAGTGGTACAAATTTGTTCCTGGCCGTTTACCAGATGTTGACGAACGATATCTTCGTGGCCATACCGCCAAGAGTCGCTCGAGAAGCAGAAGCAGAAGCAGAAGCAAGACAACCTCGTCGTCGAGAAAAAGACGTCGGTCAAGTAAAGGGAACCAAGGGTAAGGCGCTAAGGTGTCGCTCCCTTCGGGAGCTACGCACCGATTGCGCCGAAGGTGGAACAGCTCCGCTGTTCTCTCCCTTTAAATCCCTCCTTTGACTTTGGAGAGGAAAGATCAAACAGCCCGTCGGGCTTCGGAGCGATAAGCCCCTTCGGGGCGAAAAGCGACGCTCCTTATCGCCCTTAGAGGAAGGATCAAAAGGCGGAAGCCCGAAGGGCTGAATACCTTAGGTTTCCTTTGAATACCTAAGGTTTCCTATATAAAAAAAAGAAAAATGTACATATTATAGATAATGGATGAAATCATTGAAGACCTTATTGACAAAATGAACAAGACAAGTTATGACGATACGGTTATTTTAGGCACGTTATTAATTTTGTTGGAATCGAATAAGGATGCGTATAAAACTTTTTTCAAAGAAGAAGAAGGAAAAAAAATAGAAATCACCGAGGACACTCATATTTTTGCAGATATCGTTTCGGACATATTAAATAAAACTCATGTCGAACAAGAATTTGAATTCAATGACTTTAAAGCGAATTACAACAATTTGCCGCAAAAAAATTTGCTGGACGATTCTGACGACCCAGAAAAGACCCAAACAAACTTTGAACAAAACTTTGTAAATCTGGCTCAGGTATTTTACGAGATGCAGTTTTGCGGAGACAAATTAGTAACGTCTGACACGAATATTCAAAACATCATGGTCATTGTGGAAAATATGTTGTTAACAAAACCAAAGAGTTTGCAGGTGACTTATTACAACAACAAACGGCTGTTAAACGATGATCGTATAAAGCAAGAAGAGTTTGCAAACATCGCGAATGTCGATTTCGGAAGAGCGGCGACGTTAAGAGATTTAAAAAAAAGAGTCAGCGTGCCGACGGAGAGCAACATCAAGCACCAAATTGTTGTGTTGGATGATCCGACAATGTTATATGCAAAAATTCAGGATTTAATTGATTTGTGTAATGTGGATACGGTGATGATTGTGGTTAACAATGTGGAAGGGCCAGTAAGTGAAAAAGAGTTTGTGCGAATTGTGAGTGTTGAACCTCTTAAAAAAGGTGGTGCGAAAAAGTACAGTTCTATACACAGGTGTAATGATATAGAGGAAGTAATTAAAAGTGAAAATTTGACAATTGGTAGGCATATTACAAATGAAAACTTTTCAAAATTATTGCAAAAGTTAAATAAGAGTAGGAAAAAACCCTTAACACAAGAATTTTTAACTAATTGTTTAAAAAACTCAGGATATTCTGTTGTAAATGATGAACTCTGCATAAAAATTTTATCTTATTTACGCCCTTTATTTCAAACAAATCCGAGTAGCAAGGATATGATAACTCACGAGCAGTTTGAAAATTTAGCTAAAAAAGTTTCAAGAAAAGACTTATTAGAATGCCTTCCAAAATTAGGGTATAAATTTCAGTCGTCGATTGAGTGCGCCAAAGTAGACACATTAATAAAAAATTCTCAAGAGTATGTTGACGACGATTTTAAAGATTTGATAACAAATTTGAAAGGAATAAAAACAAAAGGTGAAACACAAAATCCACAAATTGAAGCAACTACTATTGATAAATGTATTCCACAATTGGGTTATACGGTTCATCAATTTGAAGAAGAAGATAATTCTCGAACCGCGGTGGACACAAACAAACCAGAAATACAACCATCAAGTGATCCTAATGTTGACACAAGCCAACCGAAAAGTATTGATTGCGAAGGAGTCAAAACATTAATGCAAGAGAATTCGTATAAACTTGACCTAGAAAGTACCTTCAATAATGTTGAAATATTGGCACCACTTGGACAAAACAAAACCCCGCCAATAAGTAAAGAAACAATTCAAAAATGTCTTACGTCATTCGACGATGTTGCTGGACCAGCTGCTGCCGAATCTTCTACTGGAACCGTTGGCACAGATTCTTCAACAGAAACCGAGAAATCAAGTACTGGACCGGTTGGCACAGATTCTTCAACAGAAACTGCTTCCGATGCAGCAAACACTGTCTCAACCGATGCACTAAGCACTGGATCACCAAGCACTGAATCAATCGATGCAGCAAGCACTATCTCAACCGATGCAGCAAGCACTATCTCAACCGATGCAGCAAGCACTGTCTCACCAAGCACTGGATCAAGCGATTCATCAACCGCTGCATCAATCATGGCATCAAGCGATTCATCAATCGATGCATCAACCGACTCATCGGCCGCTGCATTAACCGTTGCCACTTCTCCCGTTGCCACTCCTCCCGATCGCCCAAAAAACAAATTCGGCATGTACCACGGATGCAGTTACAAAGGTTACGAATTCCAAGCAGAAATTGAATCGAATAAAGTCTCTTACGAAAACGAAGAAGACCTCGACACCATTGTTCGCTACTTAATTTTCAGCAACATTGTTGTTTTTATTGTAAACTAAAATTAAACACAGCCCCACGTTTTTCCATATTTTCGTCGTAAAACTTGGGCGCAACCACCGACAACTTTTCGCCCGGCACCAAATAAACCGCATTGGGCGGCGCAACAAACCCAATCCCCGGATTCGACACCAATGAGAAAATCGAGCCGCCCGCAAATGGCGCGGCGTCCGACGCATACCACGTCGTCATATCGCTCGGATGCGCATACATGATTTGAGCTCCCGATCCGCCGACGAAAAAATGCGTGCCATTAAAACACGACGCATACTTCTGGGGAATCGACGAGAGATTCACCGCGGTCAGCACAGTGTTTGCAGTGGAATAATACACATTGGCGTTCGACAAATCGGTCATCAAGTTGTACTGGCCGTCGTATGAGTAAGACGTCGGCACCGAGATTGGGCTCGTTGTTATGGGCGCAACGCCATTGTACTGCATGTACGAAGCGTACCCCGTGTTTACGACGGACGAGAGCCAGCGCTTGGTATTTTGTAATCGGTAGAATCGAGAGGTCGCCGGCGACGACTTGTCCACAAAAAAGTCGACACTGTTGACCTGGACATTCGTTGCAGGACCACTCACAATTTTTTGAAACACGAATCTGTAATAAGTATATGGATTCGCGTTGTTGTTTGTAATTGCAAAAAAGGAATTGGATGCATCTATTCGGGTGGTATCCAGCGGAGACCACGGACCGGATCCCGTGGCGGACCCGTACAGGGACCACTGCAGCGCGTTCGATCGCAGATAATATTGTTTGATGGCTACACTGGTGCCCGCATTGATTTGCAGCCACTCGCCGCCACTGGGTTCCGACCCTGTATAAATGCCTGCATTACTATATACGGAGGATTGAGAGGTCCACGCGGTCGAGTCGTTGTAGTCGACGGAATACTCGGGGAAAACGCCGCTCGACGCGGTTGCGGAAGGGTTGACCAACACGCTGCTCAAGTCGCCTACCACGACACTTTGCGAATTGTTACTGTTGCCATTCAAAAATAAGAGAGAAGTCCCGCCGCAAGCAATCCAATCGTGGCCGTTCCAAACCACATCGACAGCCTTTGTGGGAAATACGGTTTTTGAACCGGGTACGCCTACCCAATGAATGCCGTCAACCGACCGGGCAAGAGAGAAGGCGGCGCCTTCGCCCGCGGCAATCCACTCGGTCCCATTCCAAGCGACGGCATACGCCTCGGTAAACAGAGAGTCTGCTTGTTGTTGCCACGAGATGCCGTCTTTGCTGATGGCAAACCAGGTGCCGCTCGATTTGCCCACGGCGACCCAGATGTTGCCATTCCAAGCGGCGTGATTAGCGCGCGTTTGCAAGACGGTGTTCCCGCAACCGTACCATAGGATGCCATCGTATGTGTAGCCCAACGTGTTGTAACTGCTGTCGGAACAAGCGATGGTGATGGGTTTGACGGTCGCCACACCGTTGGCCGAATTATTGATGGCGAGTGTAGTGGATGGACTTGGGAGAGCAGAGGTTGTCCACGAGACAAGATCGAGAGTTGACAAAAGAGTCGAATTGCTGGAAAACAAATAATGGGTGCCGGTGAAAACAAAACCGGTAAAATTTCCGGTAGCTGCATGCGAAGTCCACGAGCCCATATTGAGATTTGTTGTGTAAAAGATGGCGCCCGAAGAGAGAGCAAAGAGAGTGTTGTTTGCGTATCCGATTTTATTAAGATTGTATGATGATAAAATTGTGTTTAGAGTCCAAGTGATGGCGTCGTTGCTTACGTATAAATTATTAGAACCGTCGCAGCAAGCGACCCACTGGCTGCCGGTCCAGGCAAGCGATTTTACTTGGGTCGGCCCGCCCACGACGGTGGTCCATGTTTTTCCTGTGGTACTGTATGCCACGGAAGTGGCCCCACCGGCAACCCATGTGGTTCCATTATGTAAAACTGCACTAAACATATATGTTATAATATATAAAGAATATGTTTCAAAGGCATCAAGGCGAAAGCCTTAAACGACGACCGTTCAAAAAGGCTTAAAAGGCGAAAGCCTTAAACGACGACCGTTCAAAAAGGCTTTAAAAAAGCCGACCGTCAAAAAGGCTTTAAAAGGCTTTAAAAAAGGCGACCATTAAGCCGACCCACAAGGCTTATTTTATCCAATAAATTCCATCGCTTGAATATGCAATCGAATTTGTGCCTACTGCAACCCAAAGACCGTTCGCCCAATACACGTCGAGACCCGCCGTGGGGAAAATATCTGCACCACCGCCAATCCAATGCAGCCCATCCGCACTTGTCGCAATCGTATTGGTTCCTGTGCCAACGGCAACCCACAGCTTTCCATTGTTCGCCGCTTTGTTCATGGTTGTCATGAGAGTGCCAATGTTCGAGCCGGCATCTGTCCACGTCATGCCCCCGTCAAAACTGTGACTCAGATTCGACAACAAGATCGATCGAGGGAACACGATGGTGTTTCTGAACTCCGCATTGCATTCCAAATCGTAAATTGTCGTATTGTATGCGTTGGGCGCGGAGCGCCAATTTGTGTACCCATCATTTTCTTTGATCAACACGCTATTTGTCGCGTCTTCGCCGGCAATCACAAATGTCGAACCAGTCCACTTGGGAACGTTTGCGCCCGTGATTATCGATGGCTGATCATGCGTCCAGTTAATTCCATTGTAACTCACCGCATAATTATGGTTGCCCGCCGAAGTGGTCGCCGACAACGTCATGATGAATGCAGTGCCGTCCCATTCGAGAGAAAGCGGTTTGTTTGTATTGTACAACGCGTCGCTATTGTTCTTAATGAGTTGATTGTCAAGTGGGATTGTCGTCCACGATTTGCCGGTGTACGAGTAGGCAGCGGCATATCTTTGTCCAACCGGTGCGCCCACCGCAACCCAAATGGACCCATTCCATGCCACGTCGAAGGCGCCGTAACCCGAATCAAACAAATTGGCACCTCCGCTGTACCAAGTCGCGCCATCCTCACTATAAATGAGAGAATTCGCACCACCGTTGCCAGCAACCACCCATAAAGCCCCGTTCCACAACACTTTGCCATTGTGATAGTTGGATGTGTTGGTCATGAGAGCAGTTCCCGATGCATTTGATATCCAATGAACACTGTCGTAACTCGTATACACGCCCGAGTTGCCGACCGCCACGTACAAATTGGCGACAGGATTAAACCCAATGGACGCAAACTCGTTCGGCGAGACATAGTGTTTAAACGTCACATTGTCATACGTGTGTGTAATGGCGTGGGCAGCCAAGTACGTAATTATCCACTTGGTTCCATCCCAAACCACGCGCGAAACTTCGGAGGAAGATGTGTCGATCATGGGCGACCACGAAGTTAGTGATCGAGAGACAGAGACGCCGTATGTAGGCGTGGTGCCGGTAAGGGCCATATATACCGGCAATTTGTTTTTACCAAATGTGTAGATTATGTCAGTATTCAAGCGCACATTGTCTCCTTGAATTGATGCATATACGGTCGAGTCTGGCACGCTGTATGAGTTGAGGGTGATGGCTTTGGAAAACATTTGGCGCGAGTATTTCATCACGTCTTGTACAGTATATTGTTTGGGGGGTATCTGAGAGGTGTCGAGTAACCCGATGGGACCGGTGGGTCCCAGAGAGCCCGTAGGTCCCCAAAAACCCGTCGAACCTGTCGATCCCGTGGAACCCGTCGAGCCAAAGTTTCCTTGAGGGCCAGTGGGGCCAGTTGTGCCGGTGGGGCCGGTTGTGCCAACGGGGCCGAAAGATCCGAACGGTCCGCGGGGTCCAGTCGCGCCAGTCTGGCCTGTGGGACCAGTGTTGCCGGTGGGGCCTTGAGAGCCTTGTTGGCGTCCGCCAGTAGGGCCAGTGTATCCGGTTTGACCAGTTGATCCGGTTTGGCCTGTATTTCCAGTTGTTCCGGTAGGTCCGGTTGTTCCAGTAAAGCCAGTAATGCCACCCAATCCCGGATTACCAAATGGACCCGTAGCTCCCGTGTCACCTGTACACGCGAGAGGTGTGAAATAAGTGACCGAGACGTCGGTGGTCGCTCCAATGCCTTGACTCGACTCGATCGTAAAGACATAGTCGGTGTTGAACGCATTGAGCACCTCAGCGTCGGAGAGTGCCCGGTTGTAAATTCGAGTGTCATCTATGTATCCGTGCATCTTGTTCAGAGAGCCATCTACACCCATCGAGTTTGTCACGTAGACATTTCCGAAATCGATAGAGGGCAACGCTTGAGAGAAGGAGGAGTCGAGAGTAAACGCATTTTTTACACCGTTTACGTAAAGGGTCCACGAGTTTGATACATCGTTTGTGACTTTTACAGCCAAGTGGTTCCAAGCATTCAAGTTGGGTCCAGCCACATTTATAAACCGATTGGTTCCACTGTTCTTGTACGTGAATGTGTAATTCTGGTAAGTTGCGCTCAAGGTTAAGAAGCGATTATTCTGGCCGAACGACCATACGGTTCTTGGAACTGTGTCGAGAGAGGAGAAGTTGACCCAGGTGGTCACGGTTGCATTGCTTGGGTCCGCGCGCAAATCGATGGAACCGAGATTCACGCTACCGCTATAACTCGTGGAGGGGAAATTCAAAGAACTGGTGCCGAGACGTTTGACACTACTTGTGTATAAACCGGTGTTGGTAATCGAGGCGTCGTAGACCACTGAATCGGAGGCATAATTGGCAAAACTGTATCCCACAGTACTGTTCCCTTGAATCGTGTCAAACGTGTAATGAGAGATGAGCGCATTGGCGTCGACTTTGCCGTCGTAAAGCTGCGAAATCTGCGCACTCGACAAACTCGAGTTGTAGATGCGGACGTCGTCGATGAAACCGTCCATCTTCTGCGTATTCGAAGAGGCGTCCATGCCGATGGCGCCCTTCGTAAAAATATTGTTGGATGTATTCGATGTTAAAGCAACATTTGCGGTTGTTGTGGCCGATGCTACGCCAAACCCTTGAGTGGTGAATATAGTTAATGCTGTACGTCCAACCCAAGTGGTTCCGTCGGTTGAAGTGGCAATGCTATTTCCACCTTGGCCGACTGCAACCCACACTCCATTCAAATAAGTGATACCGAATCCGGCAGTAGTGAAAACGGAGACACCAGAGCGACCTGTCCATGTGTTGCCATCCGTAGAGGTTGTGATGCTGTTTCCACCTTGTCCGACTGCAACCCACAAGTTATTGGCAAATTTGACATTTCTTCCAAGTGTTGTGAAAATATTTCCGGTGCCGGCTGTCCAGTTGATACCATCAACCGAACTTGCAATTGTGTTGCCACCTTGGCCGACAGCAACCCATTTCGATCCGTTCCAACTGATTCCGTAGCCGGCTGTTGTGAACGGTTGCATAGGAAGAGGGCTCCAACTTGTGCCGTTCGCCGAGCCTGCAAAAGTATTTGTACCCGAACCGACTGCGATATAATTTGGTTTTGTGAAAGAACGTGTTACGTAAGTAACTGAATAAATACTACCTGAAATTTGACTGCTCCAAGTTTTTCCATCTGTACTTGTAAAATAACCACCGTTATTAAGACTTGCAAACCAAAGATTATTTGCAAACGACAAATTTACTGCATAGACAGAATTACTAATAATAACACCAGTCCAAGTTATTGTGTCGTAGCTATACAAAAAACCTGCGCCACCACCATACTGACCAGCAACAACCCACAAGTCAACTCCCGAATCATCTTTCCCGAAAACAACATCACATGCATTTTTAAAACTACTGTAATACTGGTTTGTTACTGTCCAAGATATTCCATCTGAGCTTTTTGCTATATCTAACGAATTTGCAGCACTACTTACAATTATCCATACGTTTGCACCAGATCCATTTTTTCCAAACGCTACGCCTTGTGGATAAGCTGAAAAAGAAAGTCCACTAATTGTTCTTCCAGTCCAATTAGTACCATCTGAACTTGTCGCATAATTAGTTCCCGAATCGGATGATGTTGCTATCCACAAATTATTTCCAAATGCAACTCTGGCAGCTCTGCCATTAGTAAAAAGAGTGGAACGAGTTACCCAGTTGATTCCATCCGTACTTGATGCAATGCTGTTACCTCCAGTGGTTAAATAACTGGCGCTACCAACAGCAACCCACATATTATTTCCATATGCAAGGCCTGATACCCATCCCAGATTAACATCAAAACCTGCAGTTCCACGACCAGTCCATGTGACTCCATCCGTGCTTGTGGCTATTGTATTTCCTGCTCCACCGGTTCCATTGGTTCGACCAGAAGCAACAATTAAAAAATTACCATTCACATCTAACCCAGATACTATTTTACCATAACCCAAACCACCGGCGATTATACCTTGTGCAGTCGTCCAATTTGTTCCGTTTATACTTCGATTTAGTCCCGCAGCTGCAACATAAAAACTAAGAGAAACTGTCGAAACATCATATGTGGCCGGACCAGCCACTCCATATCCGGCTGTTGATAACGCACTTGAACCAGTTCCGGGTGTCCAACTTGCACCATCGGCTGAACTCGCAATCGTGTTGCCGCCTTGGCCAACAGCAATAAATAAATTGTTTGCGTACATAACTCCTTGCCCCGCAGTCGTAAAAACACTGGCCCCGCGGCCTAACCAAGATGTGGTATTTGTGCTTGTCGCAATCGTGTTTCCGCCTTGGCCAACTGCAACCCACAATCCGTTACCATATGCAATACCATAACCGGCGGTTGTGAATACACTTGCACCGAGTCCGGTCCAAGTCGTTGTATCGGTTGAAAACGCAATGGAATTGCCTCCTTGTCCAACTGCTACATAGTTATTCGTGGTGAGAGGCGTCAACAGTGTTGTTGTGTTAGTTGCACTCTTGTTCACAGTCACAGTCCAAGTATTTGTTCCAATATTTGGATTACTTGCAACCACATGAGTCCAAGAGTTTGTTGTCGGCACAATTGGCACATTGTATGAATTATCTCCACGATACACCAAGTAATTGCTCGCAGTTGCAGCCAACTTGATGGAATCCGTAGCATTCGTAAGCGATAGAATCGTGCGCGGAACTGTATCGAGAGATGCGAATTTTACCCACGCTGAGAGTGCTATCGCATTTCCGTAAGAAAGTGTGAATGGATTTATCGCAACAGTTCCTGTGTGTGTTGTTCCGGGGAATTGCAAGGATGACGTCCCGAATTTGTAGTCTGCCGTTGAAATCGTCGCAGGCGATGTACCTAAGTAAATCGGCGTGCCTGCAAACAAAGTTGTCACTTCACTTTGCGTCAAGACGCGATTAAAGATCATGAACTCGTCCAAGTAGGCATCCGTGAAGGCACCGATTCCCAAATTTGCCGAATTTCTGGAACCGAGAGATGGATACAAGCGCCCAGTCAAGTTGTCTGTCAGTGACCCATTGATGTAGGTTCGCCAGTTGCCGTTCGGATCCAAAGTCCACACAAAGTGCACCCAAGTATTATTGTTAATGTTTGCGGATCCTGTCGCGGTGGAACTGCTCGTTGAACTGTTGAACACATTCAGAGAGTAAGAGTTGTTGAAAATATTAAAGTAAACGCCTTGCTGTGTGAGATCGCTGTTGTTTCTCAGAGCAAACACATACGAGTTGTTGGCGTTGGCATTTGATTTCAACCAGAACGAGAAGGACGTTCCAAGTGGATAGATAGATACAGAACTCATTGTCAAACTCGATACAGAAGTCACGCGCAACGAACCGGTACCAAATTGGTAGACGCTTGTTGAGAGGGAGCCGCCAGCTGATAATAAAGCGTCAACCACGTAAGCACCTGTTGCATAATTGGCAATTTCAAGATCCGAGTTGGAACTAATGTCGAAATTATAGTAGACAGAGAGATCGGCAACAACATTCGCATCATAATTGGGCTGGCCCGAAAATGTTTTGTCTGGATACTGCTCCAACGAGGCATAATTGCCCAAGCGAGACCCAGTCGTCTCTACAACCGGATAATATGCCATCGGATATGATTCTACAATCCTACCGGCATACCCAGAGTTGTTGGATTGAGGAATGTAGAGAGGCTGGAAAACGTCGAGAGAGGTTTTATAAGGGGATTTGAGGTAGTATGGATGCGTAGGTTGTAGAGAGCTCTGGAGACCCCACTTCCAAGCTAAATAGCCCTCGATCATGAATCTTTGCGAATCGGTTGGCGAACCCGCGAATGCCATAATGTCGCCATAGTCGGTTGCATGAGTCGTGCCCGAGTTATCAAAGGTGTTTATGCCGATGCCGACTTTTTGGATACTGAAAGCGCCCGAGCTATCATATGTTGTATATTGTCCATTTACTCCGACATTTACATTGGAGCCGTCGAAATAGCCGCTAATCAAATAAGGAGTGCCAATCGCGACATTGGAAATCGGAAACTGCACATTATTTCTCCAAATAGATATGGCACCGGTCGAAGAGCCAGATAGGATGAATGCGGTATTCAGCGATGCGTCATTTGTCGTCGACCCGGGTCCGAACGAGAGGAAACGCGGAGTTCCGTAAATCGAATTGAATTTGATCACAGTGAAGAATGAAAACGCGTTGCCGGTATATGCAGGATAATAAGGACTAGTGAATCCCGAACGAACCAGTTGGAGAGCCGGATAGCCGTTAATCACATTCTCGGTCAATCGATGAGAGGTGAGGAAACTGGTTCTCAGTTCATCAAACATAAACGTAGTATTGTTACTCAAATTGGATTTGTCGTAGGCTTTGATAACACTTGGGTAACTCGTTCCTTGATTCGTTGCAATGGTTATCATTGCGGATGCAACTTGTTTTCTATACCAAGTAATGCCATCACTGGAGTAACCAAGCATGTTTGATTGACTTGCTACTATCCAAAAAGTACCGGTCCAAATAACACCGATACAAGGACTTGGAATAAGATTTCCTCGTGGAAGCCAATTAATTCCATCCGTCGAAGTTATAATTGTTGTACTGAAACAAGCGGCAACAAAAAGAGAACCATTCCATGCAATACTTCGAACATTATCGGAAACTCCCGACGCGCGAGGTATCCAAGTAATTCCATCCGTACTTGTGGCAACGCTGTTTGTTCCAACTCCACCGGCGACCCAAAGCCCATTGGCGTAAATCACACTTTGACCAGCACCTGAAAATATTGTTCTTCCCATACCGGTCCAAATAATTCCATCCGTCGATCGGGCCATTGTATTTACTGTACCAGAGCTAAGTGCGATCCACAAGGAACCATTCCAGTAAGCTGCTTGCGAGTATGAATTGAAAGGTGTAGTTCTTGCTGTCCAAGTGATCAAATTCGGCGATGTACTAATTTGTCCACCGCTTCCAAACGCTACCCAAAGACCATTTCCATATGCAATAAATGTTGCGGTCGTAAATGGTACGGTGGTTGTCCATACAATTCCGTCGAACGAATATATGATTCCCGTCGAAACTGCTGCGACCCAAGTATTGTTTGCATACGTTACATAATTTGCATACGATGCAGGGATACTTCGTTTCACCCAATTGAACCCGTCATAAGATGTTAAGCAATTACCGGCACTTCCTTCCATTGTCACATATTTGACTTGGGTTCCGTAAAAGTTTCCGCCGACACCAATCACTTCAGTGGTATTTGTGCCTTTGCCGAGTCCAGTCCAGTTTACGCCGTCCATGGAGCCGAGATAGTAGTTCGAGACGTCTGAACCCACTGCCAACCAATTGTTGAAACACCATTTGATGTCGGAACCATATGTGGCAAAGGTGTTTCCTGTAACTGCCGACCACAAGGTGCCGTTCACCGACGTGGCGACTGTATTTCCGCCCTGGCCAACCGCCACGAATCGAGAGCCATTCCAAGCGATATTGTATCCTCTTGTTGTGAAAGTTGTGGCGCCGAGACCCGTCCATGTTTGGCCGTTCGAACTTGTCGCGATTGTGTTTCCACCTTCGCCCACAGCGACCCAGAGACCTTGTCCATAGGCAACTCCGCGCGCCTTTGAGAAAACAGAGCCGGATGTATCTCGGATCGTCCATGCGAAACCGTTGGTAGATGAGGCAATTGTATTTGTTCCTTCACCTACTGCGATCCACAAGTTGTTTGCCCACGTCACATTGTAACCGGCAACTGTGAAAATGTTTGCGCCAGAACCTGTCCAAGTGACTCCGTTCTCCGACGTAGCGATTGTGTTTCCGCCCTGACCCACTGCGACCCACATGTAATCATTATTTGCAATACCAAAACCGGCGGTAGTAAAAACAGACGCGCCTGCGCCTGTGAGTGTAAGACCTTCATATGAATACGCGATAGTGTTTCCACCCGAGCCGACAGCAACATACATGGTTCCATTGTGAGCGACTTTGTTTCCTCGTGTGGTAAATACAGAAGCGCCGAGTCCGGTCCATGATTTTCCGTTGTTAGAATACGAAAACGTATTTCCGCCGGAACCAACAGAGACAAATAAAAACAGTTTGTTGTCAGTGGTTCGATCCGCAATCGTGCCAGTGCTCACCGTTGTGGAGCCTACGGGGCCCGAGTGCGCAATGCCATAGCCGGCGGTTGAGAATGTGGTGGTTCCGCGACCGATCCAAGTGATTCCATCTGGAGAAGTCGCCACGGTGTTGCCGCCCTGTCCAGCTGCAATCCACAAGTTCAAGTTGGCGTTCCAAACCACTTTATTGCCGGCAGTCGTGAAAACGACAGGCGAATTGCGGATGGTCCATTGAATACCATCCGGAGAGGTTGCGATGTTTCCGTTTGTTCCTTGGCCAACTGCAACCCAGAGAGAACCGTTCCAGAAAGCGCAGTTTCCAGAGGTTGTGAAAACTGACGAAGCCTTGCCGGTCCAGTTGATGCCGTCGTTGGATGTTGCAATTGTATTTCCACCCGAACCCACCGCGACATAACTGGGTTTTGTGTAATTTCCGACAAATCCATCGATCGCATAACCGTTGGTTGAGAAAGTGGTTGAACCGAGAGGGATCCAAATTAAACCGTCGTCCGAGTACGCAAGGGTTGTTCCACTGCCGACAATTACCCAACGATCATTCAACCACTTGACGCCTCTTCCGGCACTTGTTAGTGGCACGAGTCCACGACCCGACCATGTGATGCCATCATCCGAAGTTGCCAACGTATTACCACCGGACCCAACTGCAACCAGTTTTGGTTTTGTGAATGTAGTCAACGGAGTGAACCCGATTCCGAAACCACTTGTTGTGAATATGGTGGCTCCTCGTCCAGTCCACACAATTCCGTCGGGACTCGTTGCGTATGTATTGCCGCCCTGTCCGGTGGCAGTCCAGAAGGAACCGTTCCAAGTAATCTTTTGGCCTCTTGTTGTAAAAACCGACGTTCCCAAACCGGTCCACGAGGTTCCGTTGAAAGAGTAGGCCAACGTGTTGCCGCCTTCGCCCGACGCTACGAAAATCGTGCCGTTATACTCGACATCGTTTCCTTGTGTGGTGAAGTAGGTCGTTCCCAACCCGGTCCACGAGGTTCCGTCGTTGCTCGAATAGGCAATTGTATTCGCAGTGGATCCGACGGTTACCCACAGATTATTTCCGTAAGTGATTCCGAATAGAGTTGTTGTCGGACCAGCACCTCGCGCTGTCCAAGCGATTCCGTCCGGAGAAGTGGCAAAACGGTTTGTTCCAGATCCTACCGCCATCCACAGATTGGATCCATTCCACGCGACACCATATGCCGCGGTTGTGATGTATGTAGTGGAGAGAACGGTCCATGTGATCCCGTTGAGAGAGTAGGCGATCGTGTTTGTGCCGTTTCCGACAGCGACCCAGATCGACCCGTTCCCGGCAACGTTGAAACCATTCGTTCCGAAAACTGTAGTGGTTAGACCCGTCCACGAATATCCGTTCGTTGAATACGCGAGCGTGTTTGTTCCAGATCCGACAGCGACCCAAATCGATCCGTTCCACACCGCATTGTTGCACTGTGTCGTGAAAGTGGTTGCACCTAACCCTTGCCACAAATTCAGATCGTAGGAGACTGCCATGGTATTTCCTCCGCCGGAACCGCCGGCCACTGCCAAGCGCGCCGTAATCGTTGGCGAACTGTACGTCCCCGAGGAGGCAACTGCAAATCCGGACGTTGTGAAAACACGGGGTGTCAATAATGCAGACCAACCACTTGCATCGGAACTAACATTGATGGTTTGCCCATCGCCCAACGCAATGTACGCCGGTTTAGTGTAGTTTATACTTAAATCAAACATTCCGTACAATCCACCAATCACGGAAACACTACCCGCCGTCCAAGTCGCGCCATCTGACGAATATGCCAATGTATTTCCGCCTTGACCACCGGCGATCCATCGGCCATTTGCCCAGCGAATACTGTAGCCGGCGGTTGTGATGATGGACGCTCCGCGTCCGGTCCACGTGAGACCATCCGATGAAGAAGCAATAGTGTTTCCGCCTTGGCCGACGGCTACCCATTGAGAGCCGTTCCAGGCGATATTATAAGCTCCTGTCGAGAAAACGGTGTTCAGTGTTCCGACCCAAGTATTTCCACCGTCAGTTGTGCCGTAAAGACCGCATCCGCCAACACCCGCGGCAATGACGGTGGGTTTATTTATTGTCACGGAGCTCGAGTAGTCGATGCCATATCCGGTGGTAAATGATGCAGTGGATGTAACCACTCCCGTCCAAGTAATTCCATCGGTTGATTGCGCGACAGTGTTTGTGCCAGTGCCGGTTGCATACCACTTGTTGTTGAACCATTTGATCGAACGACCATCGGTTGCAAAAACAGTTGTGCCGAGACCGGTCCAACTTAAACCGTCGGAAGAGTAGGCGACAGTATTTCCACCAGAGCCGACAGCGACAAACTGAGTGCCATTCCAAGCGATGCCATAGCCGGCGGTTGAGAATGGCTGTCCTGAATTAGCAGCTGGAACATAACCCCAACTTATTAAATCTGTTGACACGGCAATTCTATAGGTTGTTCCAGTGCCAACTGCTACAAATCTTTGTTGACTAGCCGCAACTCCATATGCAGCAGTCAATCCAGATGCACTCGGCGTCCATGTTACACCATTATCTGTACTTGTTACTATCGTGTTTCCACCCGAGCCCGCCACAATCCACGTATTGTTGCTATATGTGATACCACTTCCTGAAGTGATTTTCGCGTTGGCATTCGTAACACCCGTCCATGACGTGCCGTTCGCCGAGTAAGCGATCGAATTTGTGCCCGAGCCCACCGCCATCCACATTGACCCGTTCCAGTACAATTTATTGCACTGTGTCGAAAACACACTTGTGCCGAGTCCAGTCCAAGTCATTCCGTTCGTACTTGTGGCCAACGTGTTTCCGCCTGCACCGGCAGTAACCCAAAGCGATCCATTGTTCACAATGTCGTAAGCATTCGTTGTAAATGGACCTCTGTAATGAGCGGCCCACGTAGTGGCGTCTGTCGATACCGCAAACAAGTTGCCACCACTACCTACAGCGACGTAGAGAGGCGTCGTCACTGCTGAAACGTCATAATTCGCCGGACCGCCGATTCTCCACCCCTGACTCATCACGGGTCCTTTCGAGACCCAATTGGTACCGTCGACACTTGTGGCCACTGTGTTTCCACCAAAACCGACCGCATACCACAAATTATTAATATAGGCGCAGCCAATCGCCTGCGTCGTAAATAAATTGCCGGGAATCGACACGGATGTCCATGTGACACCATTGGATGACTTGCTGATACTCGGTGAATTTCCACACCCAATAAATAATCCACTGCCCGTTCCGTCGAGACCATATCCGACGCCAAGACCCGCAGTGAAAGGGTTTGTCGGATTCGTCCAGGTGACACCGTCGAATGAATATGCCATGGAAGGGTTTCCGTTGTTTACCGCCACAAATACGTTTCCGTTGGAAACAATGTCGCGCGCATTTCCAAATCCACTGTATCTCGCAATCCATGTATTTCCGTCCAAACTGGTCGCAATACTGTTGGTTGTTACGCCGATCGCCAAATACACGCGTTGCGTAACGGTAGATATATCGTAAGTGAGCCCCCCCAATACGTAACGACCAGTTGTCAATGAATTGGTTCGTCCTGTCCAAGTGCTTCCATTGGAAGATATTGCAAGAGCGTTTCCGCCTTGGCCAACAGCAATCCATAAACCATTTGCATACGTAATTCCGTATCCACCCGTGGTGAACGTGGTGGCGCCGTTGCCGGTCCATGTGTTTCCATTGTCCGTACTTGTTGCAATTGTGTTCCCGCCCGAACCGACTGCGATCCAGCGACCGTTGCCGTAAGCAGCACCGTTACCCTGTGTGGTAAAGACAGCCGCACCACGTCCGGTCCAGTTTATTCCGTCCGTCGATGTCGCGATAGTATTGCCTCCCGTGCCAGTGGCTACAAATAAAGAAGCAGAAGGATCGTACGTAATTCCGTACCCGACTGAAGTGAAAATGGACGTACCGATACCATACCAAGTGGTTCCATCGTAAGTATACCCAATTGTGTTGGTTCCATTACCAACCGCGACATACAGCGGGAGCGAAACGGTAGAGATATCATATGTCGCGCGTCCAAATACGGAGTTCGCCTGAGTGGAGAACACATTGTTTCCATAACCGCCGGGTACGGCAGCAATCGGAGTCCAAGTGGTTGCATCCGTAGAAACCGCGAGAGAAGTTGCAGGGAGACTGCTTGTAGTGACACCGTAGCCTCTTGTTGTAAAAACGTTTGTTGCGCCACGACCGACCCAACTGATTCCGTCCACACTGGTTGCAATAGTGTTTCCACCACTACCAGTTGCAACCCAAATATTGTTTGCATAAGTGATTCCCAATCCACCTGAACTGAAAATCGATAATCCAGTGCGACCGGTCCAGTTAGTTCCGTCAGAACTTGTTGCAATACTATTTCCACCCGAACCGACAGCTACCCACAAATTATTCGCATACGCTACGCCGAAACCTTGTGATGTGATTGCTTGTGCCAAGCGGCCTACCCAAGTGACTCCTCCATCACTACTTGTTGCAATCGTGTTGCCGCCCTGTCCAACCGCAACCCATAAATTTGCGCCAGATCCGTCTCTGCCGAATGCAATTCCTGAGCAGGCAGTTGTAAGTGCTGGTTGACTTCGAGCTGTCCAACTAATTCCATTTGGACTTGTGGCAATAAAGGAAGAACCCACACCGCCGGCTACCCATACATTTCCATCCGATGCGTCTTTTCCAAACGCAACGCACCAACCATATGTCGAGAAAATTGATGTTCCCGTGCGACCGGTCCAAGTAATCCCGTTCGAACTTGTGGCAATGCTATTCGTACCTTGTCCAACCGCAACCCATAAATTTGCGCCACTTCCGTCTCGACCAAACCCGATACCGTAACCGAAGCTTGTTAACGCGCTTGTTCCGCGACCTGTCCAGTTGATTCCGTCATAACTTGTTGCAATTGTGTTACCTGTAAAACCAACGGCTACCCACAGATTCACATTGTTATCATCCTTGCCATAAGCCATGCCGTAACCTTGTGTTGCTAGAACTGAGCTGCCGCGCCCTACCCAATTGATTCCGTCGGTACTTGTAGCAATTGTGTTTCCACCTTGACCGTTCGCAACAAAAACAACCGTTGGACTACCAGCCGCTATGTAAGAAGGTGTCGATACAGTTACTGTGCTTGGATTGAAACTCGCATCATACGTTGTCGTGGAAGTAGTCGGGCTCGCAGGCACTACATAGTTGATCGCATTGCCAGACAAGAAATAATTCAAGCTTTGTCCCGACCAAGTTGCGCCACTATCTGAACTGGTCGCAATCGTATTTCCACCCTGACCAACTGCAATCCATTTGGTGCCATCGCTGATGACATCGTTTCCAGAATTTGTGAAAGTGGTTGTACCGCGGCCTGTCCATGAAACTCCGTCACTGCTGGTCGCGATGGTGTTTCCAGGACCCCATGCGGTATAAACCAACGCCGAAAATGTCGCCGGATTTGTTCCAGTCCATGTGATACCATCGGTCGAGTATGCGTACGTAAATGTACCCGAACCGCCTGCCACCCACGTCGAGCTATTCCAGTTGATATGGTTACAAGAAGTTGTGAAAGGAGATGTACGACCTGTCCAAGTAATTCCATTCGTTGATGTCGCGATAATATTTCCGCCTTGACCGCCTGCTAAAAACAAATTGTTTCGAAAGTGCACCGCGTTTCCTTGTGTCGTGAATGTTGCTGGACTGGATATCCAGGTGACACCATTATTGGTCGAATATGCAATCGAATTGTTGGCAGTACTACTTCGGCCAACTGCAACCCAAGTATTGTTGCCAAAGGTCACGCCATAGGCATTCAATGTCAGGGCCGTTAATCCGGACGATTGGCCGGTCCAAGTAACGCCGTTGTCACTACTTGTGGCAATTGTATTTCCAACCCCCGCACTGGATGCTCCTCCAACAACCCACAAATTATTTGCATAAAAGGAAGTAAACGCATATGAGCCAAAAAACGTAGTGTTTGTTCTTCCGGTCCATACATAGCCGTCGGTACTCGTTGCAATCGTGAAAGTTCCTTGACCAGTCGCCACCCAAACCCCATTTGCATATCTTGCACTATAACAAATGGTTGTGATGGGATTATTTAGCACGGGAGTCCATGATTGTCCATTAAACGAGACGTACATGGTATTGCCGGCAACCGATGGATTGCCGCACATTATGTACACGCCGTTGCCATAAGCAATGTAATAAACCGCTGTGAAAAAGTTTTGGGGAGAGGAAAGCGTCGTCCAGTTGATTCCATCGGTTGACGTGCCAATGTTTGCGCCAGTGGTTCCCACACCGACAAAGAATGGCGCAGAGCCGACCGAAATCCATTTGTTCGAGTCATAAAAGACTGCGTTACCCTGTGTCAAAAATGTGTTTAATCGGTTCAGACCTGTGAAAGTGGTGCCGTCCGAAGTGACTCCCAATGTGTTTGTTCCCGCACCCGCAAGCAAGTACTCTGAAACGGTTGTCACACTCGTTATATCTGTTACCGTCTTGTATCCAACGACCCCCTGCACAACAGTAGAGAAAGTACTCGATCCTCGTCCGGTCCAAGTGATTCCGTTCGTACTTGTCGCAAAAGTATTTCCGCCTTGTCCGCCTGCAATCCAAAGTGATCCGCTCCATGTGATCGAAAAACCATTGTTTGAAAACACGGTTGTCCCAGTAACACCCGTCCAAACGATTCCGTCATACGAGTAGGCAATACTATTTCCGCCTTGGCCGACGGCTACCCACATGGTTCCGCTCCAGGCCACACCATAACCGACTGTCAAAATCGGCGAAGAAGTAACTCCGGACCAAGTTAGGCCGTTATACGAGTAAGCAATTATGTTTGTACCCTGGCCCACGGCCACCCACATCGCCCCATTCCATGCGATGCCCCAGCCAATAGAAAAAATGGTCGCGCCTAATCCGGACCAAGTGGTTCCATTGGTCGAAGTCATGATGGTGTTGCTGTTTCCACCAACTGCCACCCATAGGGATCCATTCCAAGCAATCGCGTTTCCGACAGATGAGAAAACTGTTCCGAGAGTGGTCCAGTTGACACCATCATACGACGTTGCTGCTATACCGGTCGAGTTATTCGTTCCTATCGCTACCCACATGTTTCTATTCGAACCATCTTTGCCGTAGGCAAAGTCTTCTGTGCGCACCGTAATTCCTGTAAAAGTATTTGGAATCTGTGTCCAATTGATACCATCGAACGAGTATGCCATAGTGGGTCCCGCCGCCGGATTTTGTCCGCCGGCCAACCAAATCGAACCATTGGTCGCCACACAGTTTCCGCCATTTACAAATGTGGTGCTCCCGACACCCGTCCAGTTGATACCATCGTAAGAATAGGCGAGAGAGTTCAATGTGCCGTTCCCTGCTGCCACATGTGTCGCCACTTTCGCAGGATTATCGGACCACGTCGTTTTGTTAGCCACGTCATAATCAAACTCGGCACTACTTTGCGCATCAATCCAGAGCGACATATTGTCCACAGACTTGGTAATATCGAGCACCAATCCTTTCGCCTTCTCGTTCAAAGTATAACTATCGTACTGCCAACTCAACCCAGTCTCTCCGTCAAACCCAGTTGAACCGATGGATCCCAGTGATCCGGTGGGACCCGTTGATCCGGTTGCGCCGGTTGATCCGGTTGATCCTATTGTGCCGGTGGAACCGGTTGAACCGATGGAACCGGTTGATCCAGAAAACCCAGTGTTGCCAGTAGAGCCAGTGGAACCAGTTCGACCCGTTGCGCCAGTGTTTCCTGTGAATCCAGTTGGACCGGTAGAACCCGTTGAACCCGTGCGCCCTGTAATACCTTTTGATCCGGTGTTACCTATGTCACTCGGGCCCGTAGGGCCTGTGGTTCCCGTCGTTCCCGTCGCGCCATATTCGTTGTATAAAATGCGGAACTCGGCCAAATTGACACTGTCTGCATTGGCTGCAACATTGGTAATCAATACTCGATAATATTTGAAAGACGAGGATGGCACTGTGTAATTCAATTCGTAGCCAGGTTGACTCACAAAGGAGGCGTCGAGAGTGTTCGAGTGAATCACTGACCAAGAAATATTGTCTCTGCTTCCAACAAAGAACCATCGAGTCGGCATTTTCACATTGGTGTTGGGTGTAATCAGCGCGTAAGCGTTGATTCTCTGTTTGAATGCGTCGCTCTCGAGTTGGAGCCACTCTCCACTTGTGAAATCTGTGAGCAGATTGTCAAACTGGTAAACGCCCTGTCCGAGAATATTGAACATACGGGCGTTGTTATTCACCGACGTAATATTGTTAAATAAAGACGACGTGATGCCATAATTGGATATCAGACTGTTTGTCCAACTGGTTCCCGCGTTTCTCGTGTAGTAGACCGAGCCGCCGTATGTCAATAAAATGATGTTGGAGAGATCGGTCACATAGAAGGCGCGAATTTGTTTCGATCCGGCAAAAGTTTCGGCGTCCGGATTCGTAAAGACAGTTTGGAAGGATTTGTTTACGAAATCGAATCGGTAAAAACTGTGAGAGAACCCATCAACGCCGGCGATAAAGGCATACTGCGAATTAAATATCTTGATGGGTGCGCTCAACGAAATCGTCGAGCTGAACGAGTAACTCGGCGAGGATGTTGTCGTAATATTCGTCGAACTGAAATCGCGAATTACCACGCAGTCATTTTCCGCCGATGGACTCCAAATGAGAAAGACGTTCGACACATCTTGGTTGTAGAAAATCCGTCGATCCAAGTTGTTTGCAGAGGTTGTCGTGTAAGTACGCGAGTTAAATGTGGTGCCTCCATCGATCGTATAATAAAACTTGGGGCTCTGGCCGGCCACATAATAAGAAGTCGCCGAACCTTGTGCACGCATATTGCCGTAAGTTGTATCCGTAGTAACCGTGCCGGAGAAGCTGAAGGTATTCAAGTAGCCGGATGCATCCGCAGTTGACAAGCCGTTCTGTGTGATTGCAAAGCTATACGCATTCACGTTGCCAATCAAGTTGACCGAGGGGTCTTCCGATTTGCCGACCCAATAATTCTTGTGACTCAATAAATTGGGCGAAGTTGTGCTCCAAGATATGTCTGCAGCGGTCAATTTGGTTTGGTTCGAGTCAGAGACGTAAGTGTAGAAGTTGAACGAACCATCGTTGGCGACCACTTGCACAGTGGCCGTGTAGACAGAACCATCGGTCAAAGAGGAGACCAAAGGTTGATAGGTTACGAGAGAACCAGCGGAGCGATGACTAACCGCGAGCGTATTTTTCTCGTGAATAGATTGACAAATGGCGATGGCATTGCCATTGGTTCCGTCATTCATCGATAATATGCGCGTTTGATCGTAGAAGATTCCATTGGTTTTCCATTGGCCAATGTAGCACCTGGATAAATCGGTCGAGTTCACATAGCAAACCTCTGAAATAATGAGACGATGATACAAGTAGGGCACTTGAGAGCCAGTATAAAAAACTTTGCCCTGACTTTGTGTGCGAATTTGTTGCGAATGTTCCAAGTACCATGTAGAGCCGTTGTTGGAACCGACCACATACCAAGTACCTGGCAAATATTTCTCATAGTTCAAAACTTGGTTGGCACGAGGGGCGAACGAGTATGAGTAGATGGGGTACGAATAAGGCATCTTGAGTTGCAACCACTCACCCGCAATTGTGCCGAGACTATTGACATATGTAGTTTTGGATCCGACGTAAGCACCCGTGTTATAATTATAGTTGGCGTCCGAGTACCATCCGAGCGAGTCAAAGGCAGTGTTAAACGGATAAGCGAGCGGGATGTCGTAACCAATCGGGTTGGTTTTGTATGGGTGCGAAGCATCCAATGAACTCATTAAGCCCCATTTGTTCGCCAATAGTGCCTCGATACGCCGCATATTAATATCCAACAATGTAGAGTTGAATTGGAAAAAGTCGCCCATCATAACTTGTCGACCCAAGTAGAAACCCGTCAAGATTTTGATATTGGAAGCCGGAATGCTAGTTGATAATAAAGAAGAAACTGTGCCGTTCAAACTATACTTCAAATAAAATGTCGTGCCAACAACATAAATATTAATCATGATAATTTTGGGCGAAGAACCGCCAAAGTCGGGACCTGTAAGGGATACATATTGACCTGTGCCATAGTAGAGTCTGATTTCCACACTTTTTACTGTAATAAAATTTGCTCTTGTCGGACCTCTCGATTGTAATACATCGGTACTCGTATTGTTAACAACAAAAAACAAAGTCATCGCGCTAACAGATGTCTCCACATCAGTGGTGGCCATCAACGCACTGTTTGTGAAATCGATCGCTGGCTTGGTCCCAATTTGATTGGATGAATATACGGGCAAATTCCAAGTATTCGAATTGTTAAGGTTTGTGATTTGGTCAATAGGAAAATCAGTGTTAAAAATCACAACTTCGTTAAGATAGCCTCCAAAGTATTCATTGGGCGTTTGACTATTGTTGTAAATGTTCGTAACGTTAGCTTGTGTTAGCACACGCCCGTTGTAAATGCGGAAGTCGTCTACACCTCCATTGAAATAAGGGTCCGAAACATTGTTGCTCTTACCTATATAATTCAAAAGTAATTGAGTACCGTTTGGAAATGTAGCACCCGTTGTTCTGGTGTGAACCAAAACACCGTCCAAGTAAAATTTCCACGCCGACCCGGTGGGATCAATTGTCCAGACCATATGTCTCCAAACGTTGTCATTCACATTGACCGTTGTGTAAAAGTTTGTGTAATCGGTTCCCGAAGCACCTACATAGATGGATGCCGCAATATAGTCGCTCTGAACATAAAACAAAATATTATTGCTGACAGCTCCATTTCCAAAATCAAAGACTCTGCTCCAACTGGTAGTATTGTTCGCCCTGAACCAAAACGCAAATGACAGACCGGATGTGCTGGGAGTAAATGCGGATGCCTTCACATATTGACTTGAGGCTGAAGAGAGGGATAGCGAAGCGGTTCCAAACTTTTTACTTGATGTGTCGATACTCGCTCCGTTTACGAGAGATGCGTCGTAAACGCTTGTTACGTTGTTAAACAGATTCGTTCCAGAAACAGAGCTGCTGTCAAAGGTGTAATAGACACTTAAATTCGTACTATCAAGCGGTGGAATGATGGCACTATATACGGCAGATTTGCCAATCGTATTGTAACCGGTGGACGTATTTCTCGCAACAGCCGCTGTGCCAGAAAACAAGACAGCACCGTTATTTGAATCATATGCGGTTCTTAAGCGCGTTGTCCCATTATAAGTCTCTGCAATCGATTGATTATTGTATATAAATGTGCCGAATGAAATATCACTGCCATACCAGTTGTTGCGGTATATACCGGTTGGTGTAGAGCCAAAAGCCAGTGTTTGCGTAGGGTCTACCGTGTAATCTCCGGCACCCAAAATACTTCCACCGGTCTTGTTTAAGAAATACTGGTGATAGCAATAAATTGTGTACGAAGAGTTGCCGGACGGTATTGTCGAGTCGGGCATGTTCAAATACGAGATGGGATTATTACTAAAGTCCAAATTGATAGATGATGATGAGATGAAGGGCTGAAAAGCAGTGTTAGTTTGGGTTGCGTGTTTTCCATTTCCTGTCTGGTCATACCAAGTTGTCACGTAACCACTCGTGGTGTTTAAAAATGTATTGACTGTTGTACCCGTGCCATTTGGTCCCGACCGTAATTGGTTATAAAGTGGATTACTTCGATTTGACGTGGGATAAAAGTCAACAGTCGAGTTGTCGGAAACACGTCGAAGTTTAACAACAGGACCCGTGTATGATGTGGATAAGTAGCGGAACGAATAAGCAGCCAAAGCACTTGAACGAAGGTTCGGATTCAGTGATTCCAACATATACGGCGATGCAGAAATATTGGTAGAAGGGTCTGTGACCGATTTGATGCTAGAGCCGCTCAAAGTAAAACTCGAAGACATGTCGAAATGCAAGTTGGGCGAAAAGTCATTGAATGTCGTGTTATAGAATGCAATCGGCGTGGATGAAGAGGCATCGTAGACTCCATTCAAGTAAGCATTCTCGTTTGTATTTCCGCTGATTGTAATTTGTGCAAAGGATGTATCGATCGCCGTGGGAAAGTCCACCGCGGTGGGAACCGTCTGTTTCACAACACTTCTCGCTTGGTTGTTCAAACTGAATTTGAAATCCATCTTGACCGACTTTCCATTGATCGCGTCCGAGAGGCGCGCATTTTGCGAAACCACACCCGGATTTATGTCGGCGATCGATAAATAAGTTGTGTTTTCGCCGGTTGCGTTGGTGGTGTAATAATCACTTGTTGTCGTGTAGTCGGTTCCGCCACTCGCATCAAATGTGTAATAAGAAGTATTGGGCGAAATGACGTTCAAATTGTAGATCTTGCCTTTGAACATCGCCGTAGAGGAATTCGGGTCCTGTGGCCTTCCTACAAACATGTCGGCGAAGGGACACGCATTGCTCGCATCCATCCAGTTCACTTGATTACTTAACAAATTGTTGCTACTATCATAGGCAAATGCCTTGTATGCGGCTGTCTGACCATACTTGCCAATATTGATGAAGATGTCATAAATCCTGTTTGCCGAGTAGTCCATCAACTTTGTGTCGACAAAAGTTCTAGTATTGTACGAGTAACTAATGTTAAGAGAGCTTTGAGAGCCATTTCTATAAATATTTAACAAAGCATAGTCGGACGGCTTTTGACTTATTAGATTCACATTGTCAATTGCTACGTAGTCTATATTTGTGGTTGAGCTCACAGTTCCACTGAAAGCAATCTTGTATATTCCTGCGGTGGTAACAGAAAAAGAATTCAAAAAATGCAGCCACTTGTTGTAATTCAGCGAGTACATACTGTATTGGTCGGACGATGGATTGTTTATAGCCACGTCGTTCACGGAGACTGCAATAAAGTTTGTTGTACCGCCGTAATTTTTAATAAGCGACAAGTGATAACTCACATAGTAATAACCAGGTGTCAAGTAAATATTTTGATACACCGAACTAAGACTTGTAAGCACGATGCACTGGTTACCGACTGGATAAGGTTTCGGATAGTTGTACGTACCTGTCGATTGGTTCAAAAGTAGAATATTACTTGGAAGAACAGCGGTCCAGTTTGGCAAAGAATTTGCACTCGGGAGTGCAGTGGCTGTATTCGTCGACTGCGCTGGATTTTCAAACGTGTTGTTGCCAAAGTTTATCACATCTTGCGTACGGACAACCGACACAAAATTCAAGCTGACAACTTTTGTCGTACTTGTACTGCCGTCGCCGATTCCTACAAAACTAATTGTATGATTGCCAACTGTTGTGATGGTAAAGTTCGCTGTGAAATACACCCAATAAGTTCGCCGAACTTCTGTGTATTGTTTTGTAAGAACTGTCGCGCCGTCCACGGTCACCATTATGCCACCGGTTATATCAACGTTGCTATTTTGATCACCACCGCATGCGAAAAACCCCACTTGATATGTGCCAGGTGAACAATAAAATGTTTGAGCAATGGAGGTTTGCGCTGTAAATGATGCCGACAATGTAAGTGTCTGTCCGACAACCGGAGCGGGTATGTTTGTTGTCAAATAATTAGATACCTGTATTGCTCCTCCGGACCCGATGCTAGTGGTCCAATTTGCTATATTTTGTGTATTCGATGAATAAGTCACTAACGAGTTGGCACCGAGAGCGGGGATGCCGAATCTGGCATTTTGCAGAAGCGCCGGCGACCGCAAACTCAACAGGCGAACATTTTGTGAAGCGTCCGAGTCTACACTGAATTTTGTATGAACTGTGAAGCCGTCCTGCAAATCCGTTTGGTAAAAATCGGTTGCTCTCAAGTAAGTCGTATTTGTATTGTTCTGGTTCAACGTGTACAATCCAGCGTTGTAGCTGAAGTCCGCGCCGCCTACGGCGGTCAATGCGAGTTTTTCAGTTCTTTGCAGATAAGTCAAATTATTAACTTTCGTTATTTTCTTCTCTCCAGTGGCCTGGTTATTGACAAACCCAATGAGGCCTCGATAGTTGTAGGATGCGTCGACATAACCGAATGAATCGCCGAGCTGCCAATTCGTATAATCTTGTCGCCAGTTTCGCACATCTACATTGCGCCACGAGGTGTTGTTCGAAGTCACGCTCACCGATGTAGAGACATTTGTCGAATAATTATACAGGGCGGCGATTTCTTCGGGGAATAGCACGCGATTGAAGAGGCGAAATTCGTCCATAAAACCATTTACAAACGCATTCGCGCCATCGTATCCCAAAAAGTTGGCACTATAACTTGTTGTGCTGATTTGATAATTAAAACTCGTGTCCAAAATCTTGGCCGAGTTGATGTAGAGAGATACTGCCGACCCACTCATGATGAGGGCCACATGGGTCCAACTTGTGATTGCGCTCGAAGTTGGAGAGATGAACGATTGGCTCCCGCCGACTGCATCCGACAAAGAAACCCGGTACACATTGTTGGATGTATCGGCCGCGAGTTTCAGCGAGTTGCCCGTCTGGTCATCCAGACTGAAAAGGCCTTGGTAAATCGCTTGCTTATCCGCCGCGTTCTGTTTAATCCAGAAAGAGGCCGTGATCGCAGGCACAACAAATTGTAAGTTGGACAAATAAACATATCTCAAGACACTTGCGCTGCCAAACTGGATGCAGCCGTAACCCATTAATTGGTTGCTCGTATCAATCGTCGGGTAATTCACCAACGTTGACATACTTTGTGACGACGAAGCCTCGAGAGATCGGTTGTAAACAATTTTGTCTTGAACATGGTACTGATCGAATGTGTGGTAAATCATCAAGTTCGTTTCGTTCGCCAAATTCTTGCTCGACTGTGTAAAACTGTTGGTATAATTCTGGGTCTTTCCTACATAGAACGACGTTTCGTCAAAAAATGACGTCGAGTTGATTGGAGAGACTTGATCGATGGGGAAGTTGCCACTTATGTTCATGTTGTTTGTGCCGATGTAAGCACCCGAAGAGGCATCGAATGTGCCCAATGCCGAGTTCCAATACGAATCCAGATTCTTATCAAATGCCTTGTATGCATAATTGGTCGAATCGGTGGAGGACGCGCTCACATTGAAATAGTAACCGTCTTGGTTTCCACTGAAATCCGAGAGCAAGGGGTAATACATGTTGGATCGGCTCGGTCCCAAAAAATTCGGCCCATATCCTTGCTGTCCTTCTCCAGTCGGCCCCGTGGCGCCCTCATTGCCAACGCCCGCCGGACCAAGAGATCCGTCAAATCCGGTGTCACCCATTTCGGCAGTTGGACCGGTGTCACCCGTGTCGCCAGTGTTACCGGTTGTTCCCGTAGGACCTCTTGTTCCAGTTGTACCGGTTGTGCCCGTGTGACCCGTATCGCCAGTTGTTCCGGTTGATCCCGTTCGGCCGGTTGTGCCAGTGCTTGCTGTAGTGCCAGTTGTTCCGGTTTCGCTTGGAATTCCTACAGGGCCACGGGTACCTCTCGAACCAGTTCGTCCAGTGGTTCCGGTGTTGCCCGTGTCACCCGTATCGCCGGTTGTACCTGTTCGGCCTGTGGTTCCTGTGGGACCTGTGTAAGTAGATCCCGTGTCGCCGGTATCACCTGTATCGCCGGTTGCACCAGTTCGTCCAGTTCGACCGGTTCGGCCGGTTCGGCCAGTGTCTCCGGTGTCTCCCGTGTCTCCTGTGGAACCCGTTGTGCCGGTGCGACCGGTGCGACCCGTTGTGCCAGTTGTGCCTGTGTAACCACTATGACCCCTCTCGCCTGAATTTATTGTGCCGGTTCTTCCAGTTGCACCAGTGTCTCCAGTGTTACCAGTTTGGCCGGTGGTTCCCGTTGTACCTGTTCGGCCAGGGTTGGGCGGACCTTGTGCGCCCGTTGCACCGGTGTCTCCTGTGTTACCTGTCTGTCCGGTTTGTCCAGTTGTTCCTGTTTGACCACTGAGCCCCATGGCGCCAATAGCTCCTCTCGACCCGGTTGCTCCCGTTGTTCCTGTGCGACCTGTGCGACCTGTGCGACCCGTATCGCCAGTATCACCCGTATCTCCTTTCGAGCCGGTTGCGCCTGTTGTACCACTTCGGCCACTTGTACCGGTATTGCCTGTGTCACCAGTGTCTCCTCTCGAACCTGTTGCACCAGTTGTACCAGTTCGACCGGTTGTTCCGGTATTGCCAGTGTCACCAGTGTCTCCTCTCGAGCCGGTCGATCCTATTGATCCTGTTCGGCCAGTCGTTCCTGTCGTGCCCGTATCACCAGTGTCTCCCGTGTTGCCTCTCGAACCCGTTCTTCCAGTAGTTCCAAGAGTTCCGGTTGTGCCCGTGTCGCCCGTGTCTCCAGTGCTGCCTCTCGAACCTGTAGATCCGGTTTTTCCAGTTGTGCCAGTGTCTCCTGTATCGCCCTGTCTTCCACGAATACCAAGATGTCCTATCGGGCCGGTTGCGCCAGTTGTTCCAGTGTCTCCCGTGTCTCCTGTGGATCCGCGATTGCCGGTTGAACCGGTTTTTCCAGTTGTGCCATCAGAACCGGTTGATCCATTGTCTCCGGTGCTGCCTCTCGAACCCGTTGAACCTGTTTTTCCAGTTGTGCCATCCGAACCAGTTGACCCTGTATTGCCAGTATCTCCAGTGCTGCCTCTCGAACCAGTTGTGCCAGTTGTTCCAGTTGCCCCCGTGTCACCACTCATTCCTGAAATACCCACAGAACCTCTCGAACCAGTTGTGCCGGTTGTTCCTGTCGTGCCGGTTGTTCCCGTGTCTCCTGTGCTGCCTCTCGAGCCGGTCGATCCGGTTTGTCCAGTTTTTCCAATAGTTCCAGTGTCTCCAGTGTCTCCAGTGCTGCCGCGCGACCCCGTTGTTCCAGTTGTTCCGGTTGTTCCTTGCAGACCCGCATTTCCAGTGTCTCCCACGTTGCCTCTCGACCCCGTGGCTCCTGTTGTGCCGACACTTCCTGTTTTACCAGTTGATCCGGTATCGCCAGTGTCGCCTGTACTACCTCTCGAACCTGTTGTGCCAGTTGTTCCCACGGTGCCCGTATCGCCAATGTTTCCTCGACTTCCTGTCGAACCAGTTGACCCTGTTCGCCCTGTCGATCCACTCGGTCCGAGTGTTCCCGTATCGCCCGTGTTTCCTGTCGAACCTTTAGACCCCGTGGCACCAGTGCTGCCAGTTGAACCTTGATTTCCAGTGTCGCCAGTGTTTCCGGTAGAACCTCTCGAACCAGCAGAACCAGGTGTGCCGGAAGATCCAGTGGAGCCAGTGTTTCCCGTGTCGCCAGTGGAACCGGTTTGCCCTGTTTGACCAGTTGCGCCACTTTGTCCAACCAAACCCATCGATCCAGTTGCGCCCAAAGAACCGGTCGATCCGGTTGAACCCACAGAACCGGTTGAACCCGTCGTGCCGCTTGGACCCGTGTCTCCTTGTAAACCATTCGAGCCCTTGTTGCCTTGATTTCCGGTGGCACCACTCGTCCCTGTGTCTCCTGTGTTTCCTGTAAGACCTCTCGATCCACGAGACCCCTGAGAACCCGTCGTGCCGGTTGTTCCCGTATCACCAATCAAACCAATCGATCCAGTTGCGCCCACCGATCCGGTCGAGCCGATTGTGCCAGTTGTGCCCGTATCGCCGCCAGATCCGTGTGTGCCGCGTAAACCCATCGATCCAGTTGCGCCACTGTTTCCATTTGTGCCCGTGTTTCCACTGTCGCCACGATCTCCTCTCGAACCAGTTGAGCCCGTTGAGCCAGTGGACCCTGTGGTGCCGGTGGAGCCAAGAGACCCAATGGATCCGGTGGAGCCCGTTGAACCGGTAGATCCTGTGGAGCCCGAGGAACCCGTTGCACCCATAATACCAGTTAGACCAGTTGATCCAGTAGAACCTGTTGCACCTTTGATGCCATCCGCACCGGTGGATCCTGTGGTGCCGGTGTCGCCAGTACTGCCTCTGGAACCTGTTGAACCAGTGTTGCCGAGTCGTCCATCCGCACCAGTCGATCCAGTATCCCCCCTGTCTCCAGTGGCCCCAGTTGAACCACCAAAACCCTTCCCACCAGTTTGGCCCGTCGAACCCGTGGCACCCATGTCGCCTGTTTGGCCGGTGGCACCCGTCGAACCAGTTGTTCCAGTTGTGCCTGTCAGCGTTTGGCCTGGATCACCGTCTCGCCCATCGTACCCCGTGCGCCCAGTTGACCCCGTGTTGCCCGTAACGCCTACAATTCCATCCTGTCCATCTGCCCCAGTCGATCCAGTTGTGCCCAAGATGCCGTCTTTACCGTCTGGACCCATTGCACCAGTTGATCCAGTGGAGCCTGTGCTTCCTTCGGATCCAGTGGAGCCGGTAAAACCAGTGTGTCCAGTCGTTCCAATGATGCCGTCGGTGCCGTCTGTGCCCTTCGATCCAGTTGCACCCGTTGTGCCGGTTGCGCCCATGCTGCCGGTGGCCCCTTCGGCGCCCGTTGCTCCTGTCATGCCAGTCTCACCTGTTGTACCTGTGTTACCCGTAACACCAGTGCTACCGGTGGCGCCTTCGGCGCCCGTCGCGCCAGTCGTGCCAGTCTCACCCGTTGTGCCAGTTGTTCCGGTGCTTCCGGTTGCGCCTCCGGCGCCCGTCGAACCAGTTTGTCCGGTTGTGCCCGTCGTACCTGTTGTACCCGTTGAACCCGTCGAGCCTGTGTTACCAATGGATCCAATCGATCCAGTTGTACCGGTCTCGCCAGTTGTGCCCTTATCGCCAGTAGTACCAGTTGCGCCTACGGATCCTATTGTACCCGTTGCGCCAGTCGAACCAGTTTGTCCGGTAGTGCCCGTTTGGCCAGTCGCACCCATTGTACCTGTGGAGCCAGTCGAGCCGGTTGAACCTGTTTGGCCAGTACCATCTTTAAGACCAGTCGCGCCAGTTTCACCCGTGGCTCCTGCGTCGCCGGTTGGACCGGTTGGACCGGTTTGGCCAGTAGATCCGGTTACGCCCGTTGTTCCTATCTCGCCTGTGGCTCCAGTTTGGCCAGTCGTTCCTGTATCTCCAGTAGTTCCAGTGGAGCCCTTTTGGCCTGTTTGGCCAGTGGATCCTGTTGAACCAGTAGATCCTGTTGAACCAGTTGATCCCATTTCGCCGGTGGAACCTGTAGAACCAGTTTGGCCAGTGGAACCTGTGGAACCAGTTTGGCCACTTATTCCGATCGATCCCTGAGAACCAGTTGTTCCCGTGGAACCAGTTGATCCGGTAGTGCCAGACGATCCAGTTGAACCAGTTGCTCCCTCCGACCCTGTGGCACCCGTTTGACCGTTTGATCCGGTGGCACCAGTTTGACCAGTGGCGCCTGTACTACCCTGCGAACCCATCGATCCAGTGTCGCCACTTTGACCAGTTTGGCCTGTAGCACCTGTCGAACCACTCGTTCCAAGCGATCCTGTAGGGCCCGTGTTACCGGTTGAACCTGTTTGGCCAGTTGATCCTGTGGCACCAGTTTGACCCGTTGAACCGGCGTCGCCGGTTGGGCCCGTCGTTCCTGTCGTACCAGTTTGACCAGTTGAACCCGTAGATCCAGTTTGACCAGTGGAACCAGTCTCGCCGGTTGCTCCTGTAGAGCCTGTTTGGCCTGTCGTTCCTGTGGATCCTGTTTGACCAGTTTGACCAGTGTCGCCGGTTGTTCCACAGGACCCCGTCGATCCAGTTCGACCCGTGCTTCCAGTTGAACCCGTCTCTCCCGTTTGACCAGTCGACCCGATTTGTCCTCGAGAACCCGTGGCACCTGTGCGGCCAGTTGCGCCGGTGGCGCCTGTATCACCCGTTTCTCCAGTGCTGCCAGTTCCCCCAGTATTACCAGTGGCTCCCGTTATACCAGTTGTGCCAGTCTGTCCCGTCTCCGCATTACTTAAAGCCTGTCTTCCACCATATCCAGCAGGACCTGTAACGCCCGTGGGACCTTGCTCACCAACTCCAATAAGAGCACGTAAATCCGGCGACAAATGCCGCATCTGAACACTATTATTACTGAAGTCTCGATCCACATTAAATGTGTCTGTCGCAAAATCCTCGTGCGTAATTGTCACATTCTGAAAATAACTATTATTAAACAAAACATTGCCACTCAAATAAATCGTCGTTATCGAACCGTTTATGTCCGCACCCGTAATTGTGCCGGGCAAAAAATCCTCGCCTTTCAACGAATTGTCGATAATCTTGCCGCCCGAAACCGAATTCAACGAAAAGTCCGCAAAGGTCACCCCCGCATTCGCAATTAGTTGATTCCCAATACTGTTGTCCGCAACCGCGTCGCTCGTAACTGCCGCATCCGCCAGTTTATCCGTCGTCACCGAGTTGTTCACAAAGTACGAAGTCGACACCGAGTCCACCGGGTACGACATCTCGTAGTGAGACCACTTGATGTTGTATGTTGTGGCGGACAACTTGTAAACAGTCATGATCATCATGTCTCCGGCCAGCACGTCCAAAACCAGCGTGCCCAAATCCAAGTTCTGCACATCTTGCTCGAAAGTGTATGTCACCGAGTCGCGCTCAACAGTGATTGTTGAGGGAACATCGATACGCCCCTCCGAGTCCATGATCAAATAGTAACCAGTCGTGGCCTGCTCAAGATTATCCATCGTCTGAAGGTTCGTGTAGATTTCCGTCACCATTGTGTCCAAAATGTTGTACACAGGAGCAACCGATTTGTAGAATGTCAACCCAGTGTATGGAAACAAGTTCACATCGAGTGTATTATTGATATTCTCAATGCTGTACAATTTGAAACTCTGACCGGTCGAAGTCACCACGTCGTAAATGATCTTGTAGTTTTCCAAATCAAAAGACATTGTCACACGATTGCCACTCTGGTCGCGAATCACTAAACTCGTATTTTCAATCGTGGCTTTCTTCGCGAAAATGTTTTGAAACTTGGCCGTCTCGGATCCCAAATTAATGGTTCCGTCTGTTGTGGGAAAAACACCGCCACTGCTCAAATCGAGAGGACCCATTCGCCCCGTATTGATGAAAACGTTTTGAAAAGTAGGACCGAAAGAGATTTCGTTATTCAATGGCGTCAGATTCTGCTCGATCAACTGGCCATAAAAAGTTCCCGTCGGGCCAGCGCCTCCCGTTGGGCCTGTTGTGCCAGTCGGTCCTGTAAAAACGTCTTGGGGGCGGTAAGGCAAACCGACCGGACCGGTTGGTCCTCGAGGTCCTCTGATTAAAATGGGTGCCGGTGGTGCTGGCAATGGTGTTTTACTAAAACGTTTAAAGTCGAAAACCCCATTTAACATTGTTCCTTTATAATATTACAAAAGACAGATTCTTCGTCTATTTGACTGCACAAAACGAAACAAAGACCATGCGTTGCAATCATGTACTGACACAATTAACCTCAAAAAAAAATAAAAATAAATACTCGTTATTTTTATTTTACAAAAACTTTGTTAACACACACACACAAACAAGTATCCCACCAATAAAAGGAAGGATCAACCCACCAATAAAAGGAAGGATCTAAAGGAAACCTTGGTTTCCTTTATTTAAACGGTAACAAGCTTGATCAACAGAGGAGCCTGAGCAACACGGGTGATCAAGGTGGTAGTGGCAGTGGTATCGAGAGTGAAGTTGGTGGAGGTGAAAGAGGTGGTCTGGGTCTGGGCAGTGTTGGTGCCGTATGTAGGGCCAGCATTGTTAAGAGGATTGAAAGCCTCAGGGTCAATAGCGAGCTTCAGGGTGATAGTGGTGCCCTCAGGGACCCAGATCAAATCACCAGCGACGAAACCATCGGAAACACCCCAGTTCTTAACTTCGGGGTCACGGTTGCCAAACACGTTGGCATCGACGGAGTACTTCAACAACTTGGCAATGTTAGAAACAGTGATGGAGCCACTCAAGTCACTGATGTAGTTGCCTTCGGGAGCAGCGGCAACACCAGTCAAGAGAGCAATGAAGGAAGCGCCATCGAAGTGGTTATCAGTGTCAATCGCAAACTCGGAAGCAGCAGTGAACAAAGATGAGAATCCACCATCGAAACCGAAATAACTGGCAACGTAGGCCTGGAAATCGGAGTAAAGAGTTGAGTACTTGCCGACGGAGATAACCTGGGAAGCACTGGTGAGGCCAGCGGTCAAATCCTCCGCAGTGAGAGTGACCTCATCAACTCCGAAGGAGTCAGTGAGAGTATCGAAAGAGGTAAGGTCAAGCTTGGAGTTGAAGGTAGCAACATCCAACTTGATCTGGATAGCATCGGTAACATCGATGTGGGCGGGAGCTTCCTGCTCAGCCAACTTGATGGTATCGAAGCCACGCTCCATGGTGAAACCACCGGTGGCGGTCAAGACATAAACACTGCCTGTGTAGGCGTCGTCAATAGTGGGATCGTTACGATCATAGTCGGGTTCGGGTAAATCAGCCATGTTTTTTTATATATTATGAAACAATATTTTTTAGTTCAAAAAATATAATTCTCTAAAGGTCATACAACATTTTGAACAATATGCAACATGAAAAATTCGAGTTGTTCATATCTAATATGCGTCCGTGGTCGTCATACACCTTTATGTGCATCTTCTGAATATCCACCGGGCCAAAATATTTCCGCGGCTCCGTCGTCAAGTTCAAATCCGTCTCCATCATTAAACTGAAATAAGACCCCTTGACAGAAATTCTTGCTAAAATGTTCGGACTCAGGATCGAATTATTGAACGCAGAAATAAAATGATTATTCACATTGTTGTTGAAATCATCTATTGCTAAATACAAGTAACGCACCGCCGCCGGCTCTACAAGCGTTTCCGATATGTAGCTGGTTTCTCCTTGATACTTGCGCTTTAAAAATCCCAAATTCATCCCGATTTTACTTGTGACGGGAGTTTTATCGGGTTCTCCATTGATGTCTTTCGAAAAATCGAGATAAATCGACTTGATGCTGAATGCCAGATTCCCCTTCGTCTCAAGAAATACTTTCGCCGTTCCCGACCCCGTCTGTGAAACATCCAGCCGGAATTGGATATAATTAAATAAGCTGTTGGGATCCAATGGCGTTCCGTCCGGGTTTGTGGTTGATATGAGGGTGTTGATTGTATCAATAAAATCCGACGCATTATAATTGCCATCCGGGACAATCACAATCTTCGACTCTTCGAAAATCTCTCCGTCTTCAATCAATTGCTGGGTCGCACTTATATAAAAATAATTGTTGCCATACTTGGCCGAAATTCCGTAAAAAGAAACGGGGAACTCGATCGCCGTAATTTGCATCGAAACCACTTTCTGCAACCGGATCGGCAGATTCACCAAAAAATCCGAACTACTCGTTTGCGTCATGTTGTCTCTAAAACGTGTGTCGATGTTTAGACACTTCGATATCACACGAGTCTTTAGTGGATTCATTTCTCCCGGAAAATATTCACTCGAATATGTGTTGACGTACGGCGTTGACTCTCTCTCGATCAACTCGGGTTTCCGCGACGTCAACATGTTCTCTTTTTGTGGCAGTGAGATCGCCGGACGACATTTCACCGTGATCAACCACTCTCTCGCCGTTTCCAAAAAAGCAATCAAATCGCGCTTAAATTTCTTGTCGATGTGACCCGATGTCAAGAGCACCTCTTTAAGTTGCGCCTCTTTCAACTCAATGTCCGCTGCCGAATATTTTTTGTTTGGCGTGATCTGAAAAAATCGTTCGAGGTCTTTGATCGTATAATTGTTAATATCTAAATCAAGCCCATTCATGTTATACTGTTTGTGGAAATTTTATTTATTACACTTTTCGGCGTGTATATTAATACACATGTTCAAAGGAAAATCTCTCATGACCGGTGCCCAAAACACCAGCAAGTCATTGATTAATCCCGTCAGCACCAGCTCTCAACAAGAATTGCAGTTCGGCGCCGATTTCGTCAGTGTGTTGCAAAAAATTGAAACCGATTATGTTGAAAAAATGGCAAATCGTAAATACTTGACAATACCTCAGTCGGTGCCGACATTTTTGGCTTTAAATGACGCGATGATGGCTGCCATTAATAAACAGAAAAATACCAATTTAAAACTCTTGTTCCAAATCGCGAGAGACGGCTTGGACGGTGCGCTCCACTCCAGAACTCTCTTTGTTGAAAATGCCGACCTCGATGTTCGTGTCCTCATGTTGCAAAAGAAAAACGACGATATTCTCTCTGGCAAAAACGAAATCAAAGCCGTCGCAAACACCAGTGGTCAGTTTTCCATCTCGAAAACTTTCAAGCTCGCTCCTCTCTACAGTTACTACATTTATTTATATGGTATGCCGGCGCAGGGCGTCGGATTCGACGAAACCAAACTCTCGCTTCTCACCACTCTCATGGCCAAGTATGGAATGAAATAACCCTCTAAGGTATAAATATATGTCCTTTAGCGATTATCTTCAGCTGAAAAAATTAAAACAAATTAAAAATACGCGCCCCTTTTTGGATTCGTCAAACTATGTCGAAACCAAACGAAAATTGTGTGCCGTCCTCGATACTGTTGAAGTTGATGAGTACGGCGACGAAGTGCCCCAAAAACTTTTCGGAATCCAGATTTTACAGAACTTTGATGACTGTCCTGCAAACACCTTTGATGGAACCGCGACGACGCCTATCATGTTTAAACCGCCGAGCATCACCACTCAAAATGTAAAAACGGCCAAGAACCAACGCTTTTAAAATAAGGAAAGGAAACCTAAGGTTTCCTTTTAATCCTTCCTCTCTAAAAAATACAAAGAGGAAGGAGGAAGGATCGTAAGAGGAAGGAGGAAGGATCATAAGGAAACCTAGGTTTCCTTATTTTTATTGATGAGAGTAAACGCCGCAATATTTTTGATTATTTTTTTCAAATTCGTTTCTTGCTCTCGATCGCTCGAGCCGCCAATCAACTCTTTCATCAACATCAAGTAGCTCCTATATTTTTCGGGCGACTCGATGTAATCCGGGTTTTCCTCCTTCCACCGCAATATTTGCATGTAATTACGGTTGGAGAGCGTTTCGATGGCCTGGTCGGTGATTTCCTTCGTCTCATCGTTTTGCCACTGATCATTGTTGCGCACATACAAAATCTCGCGTTTTAAATCAGTGCAGTGCATCGGACGCCTTGTCAATTCGATTTTCTCCATCTCTTTCTGAAATATGTGAGAGACTGCCTCTGAATATCCGAGCTTTCCATACAACAAAAAATCTTTCATGTCGATGTGGATTCCCTTCACAAAATCGATAATGTTGATGGCGTCTTTGCATTGCTCGTTTAAAAAAAAGTTCAAATTGAATTTTTGTTTTACAGTTGGGGCCGGCGGTGGCGGCAAATTTTTCACCAAATTCATGCAAATCTCGGTGATCTTTTTGATCTGTTCTTCTTCCGAGAGTTTAAACTCGTTGATGAGTTCGTCCTTTTGACGAAGGAGTTGCTGTTGCATTTCAATAATTTCATCCTTGGTTTGGTGCGTCTTTGAGAATTCTTCGTGCCCCTTTTTCGCGCGGACTCTCAATTTATACGTATTGTAATCAGTCGGGTTCATAGGTGTCACACGGGCGTTTCGCATCAAATGGGATACAATGTGCTCTCGTTTCTGGTTGAAAAAACGGATGCAACCGTACAATGTTTGTTTCTCCTTATAAAAGGCCAGATATTCAAAGTTGATGTTGTCTTTCAAATAATTGATGTCATCTGTTGTAAAATTTTTTATTGTGAATTTATATGCTCGAAATCGATTGTTATTCATTGTAATTTAACTGTATAATTTTTATTTTTTTATATTGTGTGGCAACAAAAACATTTTTTATGCAAGCTCTCGACATATGTAAAAAGAAATGTCAAACCATGGCTTTTTTAAACGACAATTTATCTACATAGTTATAGAGAACCCGAACAAATACCCATGTAGAGAGGTTCTTTTTGAGAGGCTTTCTTTATAAAAGTCTGAAAAACATTCGGGGTCAATTTTCAAAAATGGACATTTTTAAAATGTCCAAAAATGAAAACTGCGAGATAATCTTTTTTCTCCTTACTGAAAAATATTTTCTGTTTTTATAGAAAAAGTTTCAAAGCATTTTTGGTAAGAGAGTTGAGAGGTGTCAAAAAGTGATTTTTTAAAAAAATCCAAAAAAGTCCCAAAAAATCCGATTTCTCCAAAAAAGAGGTGAGATTTTAATGAGACGTCTCACTTCGCCTACATAAAATCGATTTTGTAAAAAAATGGGATTCCTTTCTTAGAGGGACGCAAAAAAGTGCCTCTCTCCTACATAAAAGTAATTTTATCCTGAATTTTCAAAAATGTCCAAAAATGGTATTTTTTGAGGCATTTTTAAAGACCTTTTTACTACATGATTATAGAGAGATCGATGAAAATCCATGTAGAGAGGTTCTTTTTGAGAGGCTCTCTTGATAAAAGTCCAAAAAACATTCGGGGTCAATTTTTAAAAATGGACATTTTTAAAATGTCCAAAAATGAAAACTGCGAGATTATCTTTTTTCACGTGACTGAAAAAATATTTCTGTTTTTATTCAAATGGTTTCACTGCATTTTTGGTAAGAGAGCTGAGAGGCGACAAAAAGTGATTTTTTGAAAAAATCCAAAAAAGTCCGAAAAAATCCAAATTTTCCAAAAAACGGGTGAGATTTTAGTGAGACGTCTCACTTTGCCTACATAAAATCGATTTTGTAAAAAAATGGGATTCCTTTCTTAGAGGGACTGAAAAAAGTGTCTCTCTCCTACATAAAAGTAAATTTATCCTGAATTTTCAAAAATGTCCAAAAATGGCATTTTTCGAGGTCTTTTGAACAACATTTTTACTACATGGTTGTAGAGAGATCGATGAAAATCCATGTAGAGAGGCATTTACAAGCTCTCGTATTTTTCAAAGAAACTCATGTAGAGAGGCATCTACAAGCTCTCATACTTTTCAAAGAAACCCATGTAAAGAGGTTCTTTTAAAGAGGCTCTCTTTATAAAAGTCTAAAAAACATTCGGGGTCAATTTTCAAAAATGGACATTTTTAAAATGTCCAAAAACGGAAACTGAGAGATAATCTTTTTTCTCCTTACTGAAAAAATATTTCTGTTTTTCTCCAAATGGTTTCACTGCATTTTTAGTAAGAGAGCTGAGCTGCGTCAAAAAGTGATTTTTTGAAAAAATCCAAAAAAGTCCGAAAAAATCCGATTTCTCCAAAAAAGAGGTGAGATTTCTCTGAGACGTCTCACTTCGCCTACATAAAATCGATTTTGGAAAAAAATGGGATTCCTTTCCTAGAGGGACGCAAAAAAGTGCCTCTCTCCTACATAAAAGTAAATTTATCCTGAATTTTCAAAAATGTCCAAAAATGGCATTTTTCGGGGTCTTTTCTACAACATTTTTGC
>JACCDY010928511.1_pt1 | contig 48361 bp, 31 predicted proteins | sample 7446391 | NCBI WGS metagenome assembly JACCDY01 (sample SAMN15323451, study PRJNA562643) | freshwater metagenome | isolation source: river surface water | place: USA:Blue River Watershed | collected 2017-08-18
CGGTGGGACGACCAATTGCCCGACTACTACCGCGGCGCACCGGCATTGGTCACCGACGAACAGGACCGCGAACGCTGCGTGTCGTGCCAACTGTGCGAATTCATCTGCCCACCGAAGGCGATCCGCATCACCCCCGGCGAAATCCCCGCCGACGACAAATGGGCGAAAGTGGAGAAACGCCCGCAGGAATTCGAAATCGACATGACCCGCTGCATCTACTGCGGCATGTGCGAGGAAGTCTGCCCGGAACAGGCGATCTTCCTGCGCAAGGACTACCTGATCACCGGCTTCGACCGCGCGTCGATGGTCCATGACAAGAAGAAGCTCTACGAAATCGGCGGCAAACGCATCGGCCTCGTCAACAAGTGGAATGAACTGAAATGACCGAATTCCTCCAATCCCTGCTGTTCTGGCTTTTCGCCATCATGACGCTCGCCGGCGGCATCGCCGTGGTCGCCTTCCGCAACCCGGTGTCCAGCGCACTCTCGGTGGTCGTCTCGTTCGTCGGTCTGGCTGCCTTGTTCATCACCCTGAACGCCTTCTTCGTCGGCATCATCCAGATCCTCGTCTACACCGGCGCCATCATGGTGCTGTTCATCTTCATCATCATGCTGCTCGACCTCAAGGACGAGCAACGCCGCCACCGCTCGCTGGCCGGCCTCGCCGCCGGCGCCTGCCTGATCATCGCCTTCATCATCCAATTGATCGGCGTGCTCAGCGGACACCCGGACAAAGACATCAAGGTTCTCGACAAGGCCGCCTTGTCCGAGGCCGCCAACCACTTCCCCGCGGATGGCGCGATCGCGAAATCCCTTGAGGCCGGCAGCCTGCCCGACGTCCACCTGATCGGCCACACGCTCTTCAGCCAATACAACCTGCCACTGCAGATCCTCGGCATCCTGCTCCTCGTTGCGACCGTCGGCGTCGTGGTTCTTTCAAAGAAACAAGCGGAGTAAACCGATCCCCAATCCTCAATCTTCAATCTTCAATCTCGAATCCAGCATGGCTTCACTGAACCACTACCTGCTCATCTCCGGCCTGCTTTTCGCCATCGGCCTGACCGGTGTGGTGCTGCGGCGCAACCTGATCGTTGTCTTCATGTGCCTGGAGCTGATGCTCAGCGCCGCCAATCTCAGCCTGATCGCCTTCTCGCGCTTCCAACCGGTCAATGGCCTGCCGGATTACAACGGCCAGATGATGGTCTTCTTCGTCATCACCGTTGCCGCCGCCGAGGTGGCCGTCGGCCTCGCCATCATCGTCGCCTTCTACCGCGCCCGCCAGACTCTCCACACCGAAGACCTCACCAGCCTCAAGGGCTGATGAACATCGAACGTTAAACGCCCAACATCGAACGCCGAAGTTCCGATCCTCTCACCTTCCCTCTTCCGCTTTCAGATTTTCAGCATTTCAGTTTTTCAGTTTTTCCTCTCATGAACCCCGCCTGGATCCTTCTCTTCCTGCCGCTCGTCATCGCGGCGGTCAATCACGTGCTGCTGCGCAAGCATAGCCTGGTGCCCTGGCTGTCGACCGCTTCGGCACTGACCACTCTGGTGATCTCGCTTACACTGCTCGGCAAACAGGACACCATCCTCCCTATCGACTGGGCGACCATCGGCACTTTCAAACTCCAGATCGGCATCCAGCTCGACCAACTCTCGACGGGCATGATGGTCGTTGTCACCGGCATCGGCGCCCTGGTCCATGTCTTCTCGCTCGCCTACATGAAGGACGATGAGGCGAAGGCCCGCTACTTCACCGGGCTGTCGTTGTTCATGTTCTCGATGACCGGCATCGTGCTGGCCGACAACTTCATCATGACCTTCATCTTCTGGGAGCTGGTCGGCCTGAGTTCCTACCTGCTTATCGGCCATTGGTACCAGAAGGACAGCGCCGCCGATGCCGCCAAGAAGGCGTTCCTCTGCAACCGTGTCGGCGACTTCGGCTTCATGATCGGCATCCTGCTGCTGTGGGGACTCACCGGATCGCTCGCCTTCAGCGGCATGCAGCAAGGCATCACCGAATTCTACACCGCCCACCCCGCCATCGCCGCCGGCCTGCTCTCGACCGCAGTGCTCTGCATCTTCTGCGGCGCAATCGGCAAGTCGGCGCAAGTGCCGCTCCACGTCTGGCTGCCCGACGCCATGGAAGGCCCGACCCCGGTGTCCGCCCTCATCCACGCCGCCACCATGGTTGCCGCCGGTGTCTACATGCTGTTCCGCCTGCAGTTCTCGCTCGGTGCAGGATTGTTCGAAGGCCTGCTCGCCAGCGATGTGATCGCCTGGGTCGGCGGTTTCACTTCGCTGATCGCCGCGCTGATGGCCGTCCAGCAGGACGACATCAAGAAGATCCTCGCCTACTCGACGCTCTCGCAACTCGGCTACATGGTCATGGCGGTCGGCCTGGTCCACGGTGAGGCCGGCATGTTCCACCTCTTCACCCACGCTTGGTTCAAGGCGCTCCTCTTCCTCGGCTCGGGCGCCGTCATCCACGCCTGCCACCACGAACAGGACATCTGGAAAATGGGCGGCTTGTTGAAGAAGATGCCGATCACCGGCATCACCTTCCTCATCGGCTACGCGGCATTGATCGCCGTCCCCTTCACGTCCGGCTTCTACTCGAAGGAACTCATCCTGCACGCCGCCAAGGAACATCAACCGATCCTGTTCTACATCGCCGCCTTCGTCGCGATCCTCACGTCGTTCTACATGACGCGTCTGGTCATCGTCGCCTTCTTCGGTAAAACGAAATCCGATCACGCCGATCACGCGCATGAAGTCAGCCCCCTCATGTGGGTACCCCTGGCCATCCTCGGCATCCTCGCGTTGAGCGCCGGCTTCCTGCACCACTACGCCCCAGCCGCCCCGGAAGGAGCCGGCGAGTTCCATATCAACCCCCTACTCTTCGTCTCCCTCGGTGCACTGATCATCGGCGTCGGTGCCGCCTTCGCCCTCTACCGCGGCAAGGATAAGGACCCGCTCGACATCCCGCTGCTGCGCAACCGCTTCTACGTCGACCACTTCTACGACAAGGTGCTCGTCCCCTGCTTCCAGAACACCATCGCCGCCATCATCCATTTCTTCGACGAACTACTCATCAACGGCCTGCTCGTCGGCGGCTTCAGCCGTGGCGCCGCCAGCCTCGGCAACCTGTTCCGCAAGATCCAGTGCGGTGAACTCCAAGCCTACAGCTTCGCCTTCGGCCTCGGCGTCATCCTCGTCATCTACTTCACGGTGTTCTTCTAAAGACCGATCCCTTTCCACCCATGCTCGCCCTCATCCTCGTCATCCTGCCGCTCGTCGCCTTCCTCGCGATCCTGGCCGGCGCTCCCGCCCGCCTCACGGCGATCGCCGCGGCATCCATCAACCTCGCCCTCGGCCTGGCCGCAGCCATCCAGCCGGATTGCGACTGCTGGGACTTCTCGGTCACCGTACTGGAGAAACCGGCGCTTTCACTCGCCTTCGGCATGGATGGCATGAGCGCAGTGCTGGTATTGCTCACGGTCATCGTCACCTTGGCTGCTGTGCTCTCCGGCAAGGCCCCGCAAGGCCGCGAAACCCTCTACTACGGATCCTCGCTGCTGATCTCCTGCGGTGCCCTCGGCGCCTTCGCCGCCACCGACCTGTTCTTCTTCTACGCCTTCCACGAACTCGCACTGATCCCGACCTTCCTGATGATCGGCATGCTCGGCCGCGGCGATCGCAAGCAGGCTGCTTGGAAAATCACCATCTACCTTGGCCTCGGCTCGATCGTCCTGCTCGCCGGCCTCGTCTGGCTCGCCAACCTCGCCGGCACCACGAACATCCCGCAGATGATCGGCGACGCGGCTTCCGGCAAACTGAGCATCGACAGCCACAGCCAGAAGAGCATCGCCGCGCTGCTGATCGTCGGCTTCGGCACGCTGGTCTCGTTATTCCCCTTCCATTCGTGGGCCGCACCGGCCTACGCCAGCGCCCCGGCGCCGGTCGCCATGCTGCATGCCGGCGTGTTGAAGAAATTCGGCCTCTACGGCCTGCTGCGCCTCGCCATCCCGCTCGTGCCCGAAGGCATGCAAGCGTGGCTCACCCCGCTGCTGGTCCTGCTGCTGGGCAACATCCTGTGGGTCGGCTTCGTCACCATCTCTCAAAAGCGCCTCGACACCCTGCTGGGCAATTCCTCGGTGATGCACATGGGCTACATCTTCCTCGCCATCGCCGCCCTTGTCGCGGCTCCCGGTAACGAACTGGCCAAACCTGCCGCGGTGCTGCTGATGTTCGCCCACGGCATCTCGATCGCACTCTTGTTCGCCCTCGCCGATGGCATCGAACGCAAGACCGGCACCATCGACTTGCAGGAACTCGGCGGACTGGCGAAAGCCGCACCGAAACTCGCCTTCCTCTTCGGCATCGCCGGCATGGCGTCGATCGGCCTGCCCGGCCTCGCCAACTTCGCCGGCGAAGTGCTCGTCTTCCTGTCGTCGTTCCAAAACTACAAAGCCAGCGACGGCCTCGGCCCGGTGCAGATCGCCTGCATCCTGTCGATCTGGGGCGTGGTCATCTCCGCGGTCTACATGCTGCGCGCCTACCGCAACATCTTCCAAGGACCGTCGATCAAGACCACCGCCAACGCCAGCGACCTAACACTCGCCGAACGCATCCCGGTCATCCTGCTCGTCGTCGCCCTGTTCGCCGTCGGCCTCTACCCGAACCTGCTGCTCCACCTGCTGAACTAACATTTCTCATCACCTGATCGATTTCAGCTTTCAGCTTTCCAATTTCAGCTTTTCCCACAATGCCCGCCTACTACCTCGAAGCCCTCACCGTCACCCTCGGTCTGTTGCTGCTGATGGCCGAAGCTTTTGTTTCGACCAAAAGCAAGGCCTGGCTCGGTCTCGCCGCGTCCAGCGGGCTGATCCTTATCCTCGGCTTGCTGCCATTGGCGATCGGACCGGATGCCAAACCGGACGCGGGCTGGGCGAATTGGCCGCTGTGGAATTTCTACCGCGTCGACGGTCTGGCGATGTTCTTCAAGGGCTTCGCCCTGGTCACCACCATCCTGGTGCTCTTGATGGCCGTCGATTTCCGCGGCATGCTCTCCCGCTTCACCGACCATCCGGAATCCGAGAACGGCACCGGTGAGTTCTACGCGCTGCCGGTCTTCGCCTGCGCCGGCATGATGTGGCTTGCCTCGGCCAAGGATCTAGCCGGCGCCTTCGTCGCCCTCGAACTGGTCACCGTCACCTTCTACATCCTGGTCGCCTACATGCGCCGCAACGTCGGCTCACTCGAAGCCGGCGTGAAATACCTGATCCTCGGCGCACTCAGCACCGGTTTCCTCGTCTACGGCATCGCCTGGATCTACGGCACCACCGGCACACTCAGCCTCACCGACCTGTCGGCCGCCATCGCCAAGACCCAGTCCAGCACCGGCCTGCTCTTCGGCGTCGCGCTGGTGCTCGTCGGACTCGGTTTCAAGATCGGCGCGGTGCCGATGCAAGTCTGGATCCCGGACGTCTATCAAGGCGCACCCACACCAACCACCGCCTTCCTCTCGGTCGGCTCGAAAGCCGCCGGCTTCATCCTGCTGATCCGTTTCCTCGAACCCATCCTCGCCAGTGACCTGACCCGCGGTCCGGTCCTCTCGCTGTTCTTCATCCTAACGGTCGCCACGCTGCTCTTCGGCAACCTCGCCGCCATTCCGCAGACAAACTTCAAGCGCCTGCTTGCCTACTCGTCGATCGCCCATGCCGGCTTCCTGATGCTCGCGCTGTGCGCCGGCAAACCGGAGTCAAACACCGGTATCAGCTCGGTGCAGGCGGTCTCGTTCTACCTCGCCACCTACCTGATCATGACCCTCGGGGTCTTCTTCATCCTCGCCCAAGTCCGCGTGCAGCGCGGTGGCGAGGCGATCAGCGATTTCAACGGCCTCGGCAAGACCAACCCACGCCTGGCGCTGGCCCTGACCGTCCTGCTGGCATCGCTCGCGGGCGTACCGCTCACCGCCGGCTTCGTCGGCAAATTCTTCGCCTTCTCGCTGGCGGTCGACGCCACACTATGGGCCGGAGTCGGAGTCGGCTTCATCGCCGCAGCCGCCGGCTTCTACTACTACTTCAAGACGATCCGCGCGATGTGGTGGAACGAACCGGGAGATCTCGCGCCAGTCCAACTGCCCACCCTCAGCAAGCTGTGCGTGATCATACTCGTCCTCGCCACGCTGATCTTCGGCATCTGGCCGCAGCCGATCCTCGATCTGCTGATGTAAGCGAAACTCGCCACTCAATTGTGGCTCATGCCCATGGCAAAGAGGTTGATCGAGTGGATGTTCACCGCTGATGTGGCAGTCATGTTACCTGCATACAACTCAAGGTAGTCGTTCTTCATCATGTGCACGGCCACGTGAATGGCGGTACTCTGGATATCGGTGGTTTGTCCCGTACGTTGAATCACTCTGGATGCCGGGATCACAACACCGTTTTTAGCGACGGCAAAAATCAAATTCTGGTTATTGGAACTCGGTGAAATCGAAATGGTGCAGGCAATGTGGAAATGCTTCATTTCATCACCCGTATAACGCAAGCGACCGTTATCCGCGCCGCCATTGTCAAAGATGCTTCCGTCAAAAGCAGACGTCACATTGCACTTGATCATGTTTGTGATTCCATCCGTTGTCACAGCCGGAAATGCACCCGTCGAAGTGCCAGAGATGTTGAAGAAACTGATTTCACCCATCGGGGCGTATTCCAAGCCACCGATGATTTTCCAGTCCACGTCATCACAAATCAAGGTCAACGACTCACCGCCGCTTACCAACTTGTGGTTGGTCTTGCCATCAATCGTTCCCACAATGGTGACATCCGCTGTGCTCGCGGGCGCTCTCTTGATGATGTAGGTCCTCCCCTTGATACCAGTGATCGCCGGCAGAGTGATGCTGATCGCGGTTGCTCCATTATTGCAGACAACCACGCTGTGAGTGGCGTCGAGCGTGGTGCTGGCCGTCACCGTAGTCACCTTTTGGGCGAAAGAGCCGTTGATCTCGAAATCCGAATTCGGCGTGGTCGTATTGATGCCAACTCCGTTCTGAGCCTTCAGCGTGGGCAGGCCAGGCAAAAGGAGAGCCAAGACCACATAGGCTGAAATCCTATGGAAATGAGCAATGGTTTTCATGGGGAGTAAGTAGTTGGGGGGCTAGATAGTTGGGGGGGGGACTAGAGACTCACTAATGAGGCGAGTCGCATCACCAATTACGCATAAAATCCGATTCTGAACAGGTCAAATCGTCGAATCATGGGCGGTGGGGCGCTTTGGAGAGCCCCAAGCAAATGTTTGCATGATCACAAAATTGGGTTTAACATCCGCCCCAAGCTTGGAAATTGACGGCGCGGAGAGCAATATATGCGCAGTCAATAACCGTAAGCGCGCATCCCCCCACTGCACAATATGGAATGATTTGGGATCATCCCCAAATCGTTCCATACACCCCCGAACTTCATGCGATACGCCCCCCATATCGCGGCTATATTGATCGTATTCAGTGCCATGAGCGCCTCAGGCTCGGGCACTGGAACCATGTCGATCAACGGTGGCTTCGTTTCAGGCATAGGCACGATCAGTGGATCGGTCAATGTGGGCGCAGCGGGCAGCTTATCTCCCGGAGCCGCCATTGGCACACTGCCAATCGACGGCAGCCTGAACCTCTCCGCCATGGCCGACGGCGGCAGCGGCAAGTTGGTCTTCAGCCTCGATTCCAGATCCGCCACCAACGACAAGATCACCACCACGGGCACCCTGACCATCGGTGTCGGCAAACTCGGATTCAGCGACTTCACCTTCACCAACCTCGGTGGGCTGGAAGTCGGTACCTACACGCTGATCACCAGCAACGGCATCAATTCGGGCGACTCACTCGACTCAGGCAATCTGAGCGGCACGATCAACGGATTGACCTGCACCCTCAGTATCAGCGGCGGCAACATCAATCTGGTCGTCAGCGATACCTTCGAAAACTGGGCTGCAAATTACCTGCCCGCCGACGTCAGCGACCCAACCGGCAACAACGATGGCGGCAGCCTGACCAACCTCCAGGAATTCGCCTTCGGCACCGATCCGACCGTCTTGAATTCCGCTTCACTCAGCTACACCCCCGGCGGCGCCGTGACACCAGGGCTGCCAATAGCCAGCAATCTTTCAGTCGGTTCCGGCGTCGACTATCGTGCCGTCTTCTGCCGCCGCAAGGATTACCAGGCTGCCGGCCTCACCTACACGGTCGAGTTCAGCGCCAACCTGAGCACCTGGGTCCCCAGCAACGCCACTCCGACACGACTCAGCGCACCAAACAGCAATGGGCCAGTCGATGCCGTCAGCGTGCCCTACCCGCTCTTCATCCCTACGGCGCGGGGTGTTGAAAAACCGAAATTCTTCCGAGTGGGGGTCTCGAAGAATCCATGACACGGGGGGACCGACAACCCGTAGGCATCAGCAGCAGGAGTGCTGGCCATCGGTGTCGCTTGGGCGCTGCCCTCATCAGTCTGTCGCTGTCCTTGTCCGCCCCAGCTGCCGTGATCTACAGCGGCTTACTGAACACCACAATCCCCACGGATTACGACGGCACCTCGATCAACATCGATGGTGGCGTCCTCAACATGTTCTTCGGTGGTTTCGGCGTGGCCAACGACGACGTGATCCAGCCGTATCGTGATGGCAGCGACTACATGGACACCCTGCTGAATTTCGCCACCGGAGCGACCATCGATGCCAGCACGCTTTACCTGTCCACAGGCTATGGTGGATCCCAAGACCATATCGGCACCACCTTCACCGCTGGTCAGGAAGGCTACATCGGATTCAAAACCAACGACACCAACTATGGCTGGGTACGCGTGATCTTCACCAACAATACCGGTGGCGCGATGATCCTCGACTGGGCCTACGACGAGGATGGTGAGGCGATTGTCGTCGGCGGTGTTCGGCAGGTCGGCCAGGACATCCTGCTAACTGCCGACTTCACCCTTTCCTCGCAACTCGCCGATGTCGGCGGCGCCACCAACATCGACAAGAGCGGTGATGGAACAACCACCATATTGACCGGCGAGAACACCTGTTCGGGGACCACCACGGTCAACAGCGGAACCCTCGCCCTGGCAGCTGGCGCGAGCCTGCTCAATACCAGCTCGCTACTCGTCAAGGCCGGCGCTACGCTGGCGGGTCAGGGCACGATCGGCGGCTCCACCACCATCGAAGGCCTCGCCACCCACGCCCCGGGGCTGGGTGCCGGGGTGCAAAGCTTCAACAGCAACCTGAATTACCTCTCCAACTCCATCCTTTCCTTCCAATTGACCGACAACACCGACTTTGTCGGCTCCCGCGGCAGCCTCTATGACGGCATCAACGTGTCGGGATCACTCAACATTGCCTCAGGCGTCACATCGAATCTCGTCTTCAACGCCAGCGGTTCAACCGTGGACTGGAGCAACAGCTTCTGGAACAGCAACCATAGCTGGCTGGTTTACGACAACGCCAACTCCCCAACGCTGGCCTCGGGAACCATCTTCGATACGATCAACATCTCCACCGACCATCTGGGGCAGTCGTTTTCGATGACCGGCGGATCCTTCACCTGGAATCAGGTGGGAAACGACGTCTACCTCGTCTACACCGTGCCAGAGCCCGGCATCATCTCCATTTTCGCCTTGTTAGGCATGCTGACGCTGCGATTGCGTCACCGCAGGCATGACCCGTGAGCTTCACGTGATCGTCATCACAGAGCCTCCGCCCGCCGGCGCCGCTTCTCGAACAACTGCGTCTCGGTGAAACCCGCCGCTTTTGCCAACTCAACCGCCCGCGCAATGTCGCGCCCCACCTCATCGGGGTGGTGGGCATCGGTGGAAATCACCAAGGGCACGCCAGCCGAGGAGGCCAACTCGAGAAACCCAGGCGAAGGATAGGCCTCAGCGCACGGTTTGTGCCAGCCGGCCGTATTGATCTCGATCGCACAACCAGCAGCCGCAATCGCATCGATCACCGGCTCGTAAAAGCGTCTCAAATCGCCCTCTGGCCGATACCCGAACTTCTTGATCAGATCCGGGTGGCCGAGGATGTCGAATAATCCGCTCTCGGCCATGCGGGCGTAGGTCGCCCAATACCGGCTCCAGACCTCCTCGACATCGGCATCCTTCCAGACATTGCCCAACCATTTCGGGTTGTCGAAATCCCAGTCGCCCAAGTAGTGCACCGAGCCGATCAGATAGTCCCAATCGTAGCGCGAAGCGAGCTCGGCAATCCAATCACCACAACCCTCGAGCCAGTCGCACTCGAGCCCGGCACGCACCGGAATCCGCCCTGCGGCATGGGCACGGGCCCGCTCGATCCAAGCGAAATAGGCCGGCAATTCAGCCTCCAGCATCCGCCAGTCGTCGTAGGGCTCCGGCCGCTGTGGCGCGTGGTCGGATACCCCGTATTCGGTCAATCTAGCGGCCAAGGCGGCCTCCACGTAGACCTCTGGCTCCCCCTCGGCATGCCGGCACAAGGGGGTATGAGTATGGTAGTTGGCTGGCATGACGAATCTCGGATTCCGGTTGCACCGGCGGCTTCAGACATACTAGAGTGCCGCTCCGTTGCAAGTCACGACACCCCCATGTCCGTTTCCGATCCAGATCAATCCGAGAGCCCCAGCGTAGTCCACCACCTTCTGGATCAACTCCGCCGACACCCGAAACGGGTCGTTTTCACCGAAGGCGAGGACGCGCGGGTCATCGAAGCCGCCGGCCGCCTGGTTGCGGAGCGGGTCGTAGCCCCCATCCTGCTGGGCAACCGCGATCGCATCCAGCAACTCGCCAAGGATGCCAACCTGTCGATGAAGTGGATCCACGTCATCGACCCGCCGAAATCCTCCGACTTCGAACTGTTCTGCAAGCGGGTGGCGAACATGGACCGCTACCGCAAAAACCAGCTCGGCAACCCGGAAGAAATCGTCTCGCGCCCGCATTACTTCGGCTCGCTCATGGCCCAATACGGCCAGGCGGACGCCGTCCTCGGCGGCAACCAAAGCCTGCCCGCCTCGTTCTTCCGCGCCTTGATCAATACGATCAAACCGCTGCCCAAGGTGCCCAAGATCTTCGGTGTTACGATTCTCATGGGCGATCACCTGCAAAACCTCGGCGGCTCACGCATGCTGCTGGTCGCGGACAGCACGCTGATCCCCAACCCAAATGTCGACGAGCTGGCGGCCATCGCCCTGGAAACCGGAAAACTCGCGCATCACGCACTGGGTCGCAAACCGGTGATCGCCCTGCTCAGCCACTCGACCAAAGGCAGCAGCCGCACCGACGAATCGCTCAAGGTGGCCGCCGCCACCTCGCTGGCCCAAGAACACGCACGCCGCGAATTCCTCAATCTGGACATCCATGGTGAAATTCAGGCCGACGTCGCCATCGACCATGATGCCGCGGAAGCCAAACTACCCGGCAGTGCGATCCCGCATTCGGCGGATGTCCTGGTCTTCCCGAACCTCAGCGCAGCCAACATCTCAATCAAGCTGATGCAGCACGTTGCCGGCGCCCAGACCTACGGCCACATCGTCATGGGTCTGGCCCGTCCCGCCGCCCAAGTCCCCCGCACATCCAGCGTGGAAACCATCTTCGGCACCGCCGCCGCGATCGCCGTCGAAGCGATCAAATACCACCAGTTGTATCCGGACGGCGAAGTGTGAGGCGGTGGTTTTCAAACACCGCACGCTTCACGGCAGCCCCCATTCTTTCCGGCGCTTGTCGTATTCGACCTTCGGCAGCAGCACATAGACCGGCTTGGCCGCCGGGTCGATCCGCGCGATCAACCAGCGCAGCTTGTCTTCAGCCATCGTCGTGCAACCGGCAGTGACTTTGGATCCACCGTCTCGCCAAATGTGGAAGAAGATCGCCGAGCCTGCACCCTTGACCACCTTCGGCGGCGCGTTGTGAGCAATGAATAATTTCAACGAATGGGCGTACTCACCCTGCTTCATCTGCTGCTTTTTCTCCCACTCGCTGTGCGGATCGTGATCAAGCACCAGATGCCGGTTGTAGGATGGCGAGTTCACATCCTCGACCCACAGGTCGCGTGCTGTGATCCGGCGATAGGGCATGTTGGGAAACTTGCGGACCGACCGGTCATAGCCCCACACCCCGCCGATGGCGAAAACCCCCGCCGGAGATTTGCCATCACCTTCCCGCTTGACCACCGCACCCTTGGGCAGCGGATGCAAGCCGAGCCCCCACACCAGTCCTGTCCTACCCAAACGACCCGACCAAGGATCCCCCACCACCGACCATCCCTGGTCCGACCTCTGATGAAGCGTGAGCGTCACCAGCGTGCTGTCCCAATCCTCGGTAATGCCGACAACACAGAGCCTGGTGTCCGGAGCAACGACCTGACCGCGGGCGGCAAGCACCAGCAGGAACAGGCTACAAAGGACGCGCAGCATCATGAGCGAAAGACTGCCTCAATCCGCAGGCATTGCAAGCGAGCCAATGCGAATCAAGTGCTCTTCAAGCACCATCAATCCTTGCGCTTGAGCAGCGGGAACAAGACCACGTCGCGAATGGTCGGCGCGCCAGTGAGCATCATGATCAAGCGGTCGATACCGATACCGATACCACCCGCCGGCGGCATCCCGTGCTCGAGGGTCTCGATGAAATCGTAATCCACCTTCTGCTCATCCACACCGCCCGCCTGATGCTCGAGACGCTCGCGTTGGACATCCGGATCATTCAACTCGGAATACCCCGGAGAGATCTCCTGGCCGTTGATGATCAGCTCATACACTTCGACCGTCCGGCCGCCGGGGCTGACTTTGGCCAGCGGCACCAGCTCGGAGGCCACGTGAGTGACGAAGCATGGGTTGAAAGTGTGCTCCTCGACCTTCTTTTCGAAAACCTGCTGGATCACCTCGTGATCCTCCATCTCCGGCGAGATCTGCACACCCAGCTCGTCGCAGCGCTGACGGCGGCCATCCGCCGAAAGCTCGAAGAAATCTGCGCCGGCGGCCTCCTTGATCAAATCATGATAGCTGGCGCGCTTCCACGGCCGGCTGAGGTCGATTGTGCGCAAAACCTTGCCTTCCTCATCCTTGTGCTCGATCTGCAAACCACCGCAAAAGGTCTCGGCCAAGTGGCAGGTCATCTCCTCGACCAGATTGGCCATCTCCTCGAAATCCGAAAACGCCCAGTAAGCCTCGAGCATGGTGAACTCCGGATTGTGGCGGCGCGAAATCCCTTCGTTGCGGAAGTTCCGGTTGAGCTCGAAAATCTTGGTGTAACCACCGACCAGCAGACGCTTGAGGAACAACTCCGGCGCGATGCGCATCGTCAAGGGCATGCCCAGCGCGTTGTGGAAGGTCTCGAACGGCCGCGCTGCCGCACCACCGGGAATATCCTGCAGCATCGGCGTCTCCACCTCGAGGAAACCACGGTCCTGGAAAAAACGGCGGATCTCCGCCAGCATCTTGGAACGGATGACGAACACCGCTGCGCTTTCCGGATTGCCCATCAGGTCAAGGTGACGCTTGCGGTATTTGGTTTCGCGGTCAGCCAAGCCGTGGAACTTGTCAGGCATCGGCCGCAGCGATTTGGACAGCACGTTGAACGACTCCACCTTGACCGTCGGCTCACCGGTGCGGGTCAGGAAGGTTTCCCCCTCGATGCCGATCCAGTCACCGCGATCCAAGCACTTCCAGATCGCCACCTGCTCGTCAGCCAACTGCTTGATGCCAAGGTATCCTTGGATCGAACCGAGCACGTCACCCAACTGGAAGAAGATCGACTTACCCATGTCGCGCAAGGCGGTGATGCGGCCAGCAATGCGCACACGGCGGCCTTCCTCAAAGGCAGCACGCAAGTCGGCTGGGGTCGTCGTCACCTCAAAGCGGGCGCCGTATGGGTCCACCCCCAACTCGCGGAGTTTCGCCAGCTTCTCGCGGCGGACAGCGATCAGTTCGGCTTCAGTGGAATGCGGGGTCGGCGACGGGACGGCATCGGTCATGACGGGCTTGGATTAGGCAGCATCCACCCAACTCGCAAGAATCGAAACGCAAATCCGGGAAAAATCGCCACCGGACGCCCAATTTGCCGTGGCCGCGGCCGCCCACCGGTGCTACCTCTGCCCCGGGATGTTCGAAGTCAGGGAAAAACCGGAAATGGTCGAGCGGGCGCTATTGGTGCGCTTCTGCTTCGACGCCCGCGAACTCGACGAGGCGGAGTCGCTACTGGAGGAGCTCGGCGAATTGGTCAAAACCCTGGGCATCCATGTGGCCGACAGCGTGCTCGCCCGCTGCCGGGAAATGCACAAGAAATTCCTCTGCGGCACCGGCAAAGCCCAGGAAGTCGTCGATCTGGCGAAAGCCCACGGCTGCGACGTCATCGTCATCGACAACGGACTGGCGCCGTCGCAACAGCGGGAATGGGAAAAACTCGCCGACCTCTGCGTGATCGACCGCGAGGAGGTGATCCTCGACATCTTCGCCAAGCGCGCCCAAACGCGTGAAGCCCGACTGCAAGTGGAACTCGCCCGCATGCAATACGCGTTGCCACGGCTCGCCCGCATGTGGGGCCACCTCGACCGCGAAGGCGGCGGCGGCACCGGCGGCAGCGGCGCCTCCCGCGGCATGGGCGAAAAGCAGATCGAAGTCGACCGGCGGCTCGCCAACGTCAGTATCGACCGCTGCAAACGCGAACTCGAACTGGTCCGCCAGCAACGCAAGACCCAACGCAAGGTGCGCGAAAAACAAGGCACCCCCCACGCCGCCATCGTCGGCTATACCAACGCCGGCAAATCCACCCTGCTCAACCAGCTCAGTGGTGCCGACGTGATGGCCAAGGACATGCTCTTCGCCACGCTGGACACCACGACGCGCCGCATCGACCTGCCTGACGGCCAACCGCTGCTGCTCACCGATACCGTCGGCTTCGTGCGCAACCTGCCCCACCGCTTGGTCGAAGCCTTCAAGGCCACCCTTGAGGAAGCCGTGCTGGCCGACTTCCTGATCCACGTGCTCGACGCCACCGCACCCGAAATCCAACGCTTCCACGACACCACTCTCAAGGTACTCGACGAACTGGGTGCCGCCAACAAACCGACGATCACGGTGCTCAACAAGACCGACCGCATCACCGAACCGGAGGCCATCGCCGACCTCAAGCAACGGTTCCCCGGTGCCATCCTGATCTCGGCAGCCATCGGCACCGGCATGGACCAGCTGGCCGAAGCCTGCTGCCGCGTGCTGGCCGATCGCGTCCGCTGCCGCCACTACCGCATCCCCCAGCAACGCGGCGACATCATCGGGCTGCTCCACCGCGAAGCGAAGATCCTCTCCACCGATTACCTCGCCAACGACATCCTCATCACCGCCGTGGTCCCGAATCACCTTGCCGGGCCATTGGAGGCCTTCGATGATCCCCAGGCCTGACGCCCCCATGAAGAGACTCCTCCGCACCGCACTCGCACTGCTGGTCATCACCCCGATCGCTACCGCTCAGGAAAAACCGGCGAGCAAACCCAAGCTCGAGCGCGACGACGCAATCCGCCTGCAGATCTTCCTCGACCAATCCCACTTCGGCCCGGGCGTCATCGACGGCAAACCGGGATTGTTCACCTCACTGGCCGTCGCCGCCTGGAATGAGGTGAACGGCCACCCGACCGATGACTGGTCCGCCGTGGTGGATGCCGCCCGCAAGACCATCAAGCACCCACTCGCCACCGCCCTGGTGCCGGAATGCGCCAAAGACTGGGTGGACACCGAACTGCCGACCGACCGCGCACTGCAAGCAAAGAAGAAACGCATGAGCTACCGCCACATGGTCGAATTCATGGCCGAACGCTATCACTGCGACGAACAACTGCTGCGCGAACTGAATGGCGACAAACTGATCAATCGCCTCAAGCCACGCGACTCGATCCTGGTGCCCAACATCACGCCGTTCCGGATCGAGGACATCGCTGGCAACCATTACGGCAGCGACCCGGAACTCAGCGAACGCCATGTGGTCGTCGACACCAAGGTCAACCAAGTGCGCATCTACCGACCGGCACCGGCCGCCCTGGTGATCGCCAAACCCGATGACCGACCCGCAGTCTCCCCGGCCGCGCTGCGCAACAGCGGGCTGATCGCCTCGTTCCCGATCACTCCCGGACAGTCGAAATTCATCCACAAGGGGGTGTGGGAACTGCGCAACATGGTGGAACTGCCGTGGTGGAAATACGACCAGAGCTTCCTCGACACCGGCACGCGCAGCGATAAGGAACAAACGCTCAACATCCCGCCCGGCCCGAACAGCCCGGTCGGCATCATCTGGAACGGCACCAGCCGCTCAGGCATCGGCCTGCACGGGACCTCGGATCCGGAAACCATCGGCCGCGCCCGCAGCGCCGGCTGCATCCGCCTCTGCAATTGGGACGCCATCCGGCTGCCACAATTCATCCGCCCCGGCGCCTCGATCGAAATCCGCTGAACCATGAACGCGCTCCGCAAGATCACCATCCGGTTCCTCATCTACGGAGCACTCATCGGCTACCTGCTCTGCGACCTGTTCGTCTTCCACGGCCCGATCGCCCGCCGCATCGACAACGGCGATCCACTCAGCCCGGAAAACATCGCCAAAGCCAAAGCCAATGGCGTGGTCGCCCGCGTGTTCGGCTACAACATCACCCGCAGCCAGCTCGACCGTGCAGTCGAGGAGCGGTTGTGGCTCAGCGGTGCCGACGAACCGCAAAACCCGAAAGCCCGCCGACTGCTGCGCTACGCCGCACTCAACGACCTCATCGATCACGAATTGCTGCGCACCAAATGCACGGCCTTCGCCCATGACATCACGGTGAGCGACGAGGAAATCGACGCCCGCTTCAACCGCTTCCGCAACCGATTCCCCAACGAAGGGTCGATGATCGCCGCCATGAATTCGCAAGGGATCCGCAGCAAAAGCCAGCTGCGCGACCGCCTCACCGCCCAACTGCAGCAGGAGAAATACGTCGAACTGAAGATCGGCCCGCTCAGCCAGGTGACCGAAGAGGAAGCGCAAGCGTGGTTTGCCGAACACCAGCAGGAACTGGCACAACCGGAAACCATCGAGGTGCGCCACCTGTTCCTGCCCTCACTCGGGTTCAGCGACGAGCAGGCAAGCGGCAAACTGCAGCTAGCGCTCAGCCAACTGCAGAACCGCAGCAAGGACTTTGAAACCCTCGCCCGCGAGATCAGCCAGGACAGCACCAGCAACCAGAACGGCGGGCAAATCGGCTGGGTCAGCCGCAAACAACTGCCCGACGACCTGGCCAACGCCCTCTTCAAGCTGCCTCAGCAACAGGCGACCATCATCCAGTCCCGCATCGGCTGGCACCTTGCGGAGGTCACCGGCCACCGCCCGGCGCGCCCGCGCAGCTACGAGGAAACCCGCAACGAGGTGATCGCCGCCATCACGACGATCAAGCGCCAGGCTGCCGCAAACAAATTCCGCGACGCCCTGCGGCAGTTCGAGGCCGCCCGCATCACGATCTTCCACGACATGGTGGAGTGAAACCACTCAAGCGATCACAAAACTTCCATCCGCTTTCTTGGTCACCCGATGCAAGGCGGCCCCATCGGCCGAATGATGCGTGAACGTCAATGCATCCGCAGTGATCTGCAGGTGGGTAAACCCATGAACATCCCTGCCGAAGGGCATCTTGCGAGCGGTCGACATCCGGCGGGTGCTCGCACCGCCACCACCGGACAACAGATACGAGGTGAAGCGCCCTTCCAGCTCCAGATGCTGCAGGTCGTGATCGTGACCACAGACGTAGGCATGGACTTTGTGCTCTTGGAACAATGGCTGCCACTGGGCGATCAGCGCCTTCGTATCGCCATGGGACCCGTTCGAGTAAAGCGGATGATGCCCCGCCACAATCGTGAATGGCGCGCGTGGCTTCGCCAACTCGGCCTTCAACCAGGCAAGTTGCTCTTGCTCCTCCTCGGCCGTCAATGATCCACGCATCGTCTTGTCCTTCTTGCGACCACCCGACACAGCGGGCAGGTTCGAATCGAGACACAGGAAGGTCACCAACGGCTTGCCGACAGGACCCAACTCGAAACGATACCACTTCGCCGGCATCCGCCAACGCACACCCGGCTTCGCCGAATAGGCGAGCTGCACCCGCTCCCCACCCGGATTGTCATGGTAATCATGATTGCCCAGGATCGGCCACATCGGGCCGGGAAACACCGCCGCCGGATACATCTCCTCGATGTCGCTCTGCCAGCGCGGGGACTCGGTGGTGAAACCACCCGCAACCGCATTGTAGAAATTATCCCCCAACAACAACAATCCCTCCGTCCGCAGACTCTTGTCCGCCACGAACTTCCGCATCGCTTCCGCCACCTTGCGCTGATCCTTCGCCCCGGTGCCGAAATCACCGATCATCAGCACATGCAAGGCGTCCGCCACTACGCCAGCATCGGCCTGCGCCCGCAGGTTCAAAGCCATGGCCGCAGATGAACAAAACAAGGTCTGGATGGCTCGACGGCGCGAAACGGCAGGGTTCATGGGGCTGGCACTCATCCATGCCACTACGCCGCCGCCCCGCCCGTTCATTCGTCAATCCGATACCGATCCCCCACCCCATGGCGCTTTTCCGCTTTTCCGCTTTTCAGCATTTCAGCTTTTCCACATCTTCTTGCTCCATGATCGCACGTCTCCGCGGCCAAGTCATCGAATCCTACCCGAACCGCTTGGTGGTGGATGTCCATGGTGTCGGCTACGAAGTGCTCATTCCGATCTCCACCTACGACCGGCTCAACCCGCACGAAGGCTCCGCCGTCGACCTGCGCACCCACCTGCAGGTCCGCGAAACCGCCCACATGCTCTACGGCTTCGCCACCGAGGAGGAACGCGACGTGTTCCTCATGCTCATCGACCGCGTCAGCGGCATCGGGCCAGCCATCGCCATGGCTGTGCTCAGCGGCATGCCCGTCGCCCGCTTCAAACAATGCGTGGTCAACGGCGACTCCGCGGAACTGTCCCGCATTAAGGGGCTCGGCAAAAAAACCGCCGAACGCATCATCCTCGAACTCAAGGATAAGGTCGGGGTCACCGACACCTGGCAGGACGCCGCCTCCGGCTCGGTCAGCGCCCCGGCGGCCGACGCTGAACTCGCGCTCATCGCCCTGGGCTACAAACAGGTCGACGCCCGCAAGGCCGTCCGCAAAATCCTCGACCAGGACGCCAACGCGGGCACGGAAGACCTCATCCGCGGCGCTTTGCGCGCACTTCAGGGATGATTTGAGGGAATTTCCCCTGATTTCCCGTCGTATCGATGCGGGATTTTATCCTTTGCCTGCCCTCCGGCAGCCTCCAAACTTCAGCCCCCAACAGCCGGCAGCTCCGGATTCAACGCCCCAACCCGCATCCCATCATGTCCTTCACCTCCGTTAATGAACAAATCGGCCGTCACCGGTGGACCATCTGCGCTCTGGTCTTCGCCGCCACCACCATCAACTACCTCGACCGCAACGTCCTCGGCTTGCTCAAGCAAACCCTCTCGGACGACGGCGTCTTCGGCGCCACCAAGGCGGATCAGGAGCTCAATTACTCGACAGTGGTCATCTGCTTCCAACTCGCCTACGCCTTCGGCATGCTGCTGGCCGGACGAGTCATCGACAAGATCGGCACCAAACAAGGCTACGCCTACTCACTCATCGGTTGGAGCTTCGCAGCAATCGGGCATGCCTTCGGCCACCACACCTGGAGCTTCGGCCTCTGGCGCGCCGCCCTCGGCGTCACCGAGGCCGGTAACTTCCCCGCCGCCAACAAGACCATCGCCGAGTGGTTCCCGAAACGCGAACGCGCGCTGGCCACCGGCCTCTACAACTCCGGCGCCAACGTCGGCGCCATCGCCGCACCACTGTGCGTGCCGTGGATCGCCGGCCACTGGGGCTGGGAATGGGCCTTCGTCATCACCGGTCTGGTCGGGCTGCTCTGGCTGTTCTTCTGGTACACCATGTACGCATCCCCTGCCGAAAAACTCGCCAGCGGCAAGCTTTCCCAAGCGGAATACGACCACATCCACAGCGACCTCGACGAGCAGGAGGCCGAGAAAGCCGACCACAACAAGGAGAAGGTCTCCTGGTTCAAATTGCTCACCTTCCGCCAGACATGGGCCTTCTTTGTCGGCAAGTTCATGACCGACCCGATCTGGTGGTTCTTCCTGTTCTGGTTGCCGGCATTCCTCGAAGGTGAGAATGCGCGGAAAACGAAGGAATTCCTCGCCTCCAATCCCGACCACAGCGGCGAGATCCCCGGCATCATCAGCTGGCCATTCGCCGTCGCCGTGGTCTACACCGTGTCGACCTTCGGCTCGATCTTCGGCGGCTGGCTGCCCAAACGCCTGATCCATGGCGGCATGGACGCCAACAAGGCCCGCAAACTGTCGATGTTCATCTTCGCCCTGTTGCCGCTCAGCGTGCTGCTGGCATCCCGCTTGGGTGAAATCAACACCTGGCTCGCCGTGGCCACGATCTCGATCGCCTGCGCCGCCCACGCCGCTTGGTCCGCCAACATCTTCACCACCGTGTCCGACATGTTCCCGAAAAAAGCCGTGGCCTCGGTCACCGGCATCGGCGGCATGGCCGGCGCCATCGGTGGCATCCTGATCGCCCGCGCCGCCGGCATGCTGCTCGCCCACTACACCGAACTCGGCAAGGTCGAGGTCGGCTACGGCATCCTGTTCATCATCTGCGGATCCGCTTACCTGACGGCCTGGATCCTCATGCACCTGCTGGTGCCGAAATTCCGCAAGATCATCATCTGATCGGAAACCAAGCGCCGACAACCCTTCACGGAAAGCCTCCCACCGGGAGGCTTTCTTGTGTACCGCAGACCTTCATTTCTGGAACTATCATCGTTATATCTTTTTCATATGTTTTCTTATGCCTCATGGATGGCCCGGACCACCGCCATCCATGCACGCCCGATCCACCGCCATCACCATCCTGCTGTGCTGCACCAGCCACGCCGCCACCACGGTGGCTTACTGGAACTTCAACAACCTCGCGATTACCAGCGCCTCCACCCCAGGCAACAACGGAGCGCCGACGATGATCCATGCCAACCACGGCAGCGGGCTGCTGGATCTGTCAACCTGGCACGGCAACATCGATGATTTCGCCGGCTCCACCATCAATGCCTCCAACAGCGATGCCGCCGGAACCTCACTCAGCCTCATCGCCGGCAGCGGTAGCCCCTACCCGGGAAACGGCGGATCCATCCGGATCCACGTCTCGCTCACCGGCCTCCGGGACCCACTACTGAGCTTCGCCACCCAAGGCACCGCGACCGGCTTCAACACCAACCGGCTCGCTTGGTCGGTCGATGGTAGCAACTTCAGCACCTTCGCTTCACCCTACACGCCCGCTGGCACCTATGCGGTCCAGACCTTCGACCTGAGCAGCATCGACACGCTCGATGGCGCCTCGGAGGCCTGGCTACAACTCTCCTTCGACGGCGCCTCAGGCGCGAGCGGCAACAACCGGATCGACAACCTCACCATCACCGCCATCCCCGAACCGTCGTCGCTGTGGCTGATTGGCGGAGCCTGCTTGATCACCCTGCGCCGCCGCAGGCGGAAAACAGCGAGGGTCATGGACCGCCGCCACATTCAACCTTGAAACATGAACTCGGGATGCGAAGCATCCCTCCATGCCCGTCCGCACCCGCTTCGCCCCCTCACCCACCGGCTACCTGCACGTCGGCGGTGCCCGCACGGCACTGTTCAACTGGCTGTTCGCCCGCAAGCACGGCGGCAGCTTCATCCTGCGCGTCGAGGATACCGACAAGGCCCGCAACACGGAGGAAGCCCGCCAAGCGATCTTTGATGGCATGAGCTGGCTCGGTATGGACTGGGATGAAGGCCCGGACAAGGGCGGCGACTGCGGCCCCTACTACCAAAGTGAACGACTCGAAATCTACGACCGCTGGTTCGACAAACTGGTCGCCGCCAACCGCGTCTATGAAGCCGACGGCGCATGGCGCTTCCGCTTCGAGCGCAAGCCGATCACGATGAACGACCTCGTCTGCGGCGAAGTCACCATCGACTACCGCGACGAGTCAAATACCCCGGACATGGTGATCAAGCGCTCCGATGGCTCCTATGTCTTCCACTTCGTCAATGTGGTCGACGATCTGGAAATGAATATCAACCACGTCATCCGCGGCGAGGACCACCTGATGAACACACCCAAGCACCTGCAGCTGATCGAAGCCTTGGGTTGCACGCCGCCGCAGTATGCCCACATCCCGCTGATCCTGAATGCCGACGGGTCGAAGATGTCGAAACGCGACGCCGGCGCCGCAGTCGGCGACTATCCGCGTCAGGGATTCCTGCCGCAAGCGGTGGTCAACTTCATCGCCCTGCTCGGTTGGAACCCGAAAACCGATGAGGAAATCTTCACCATGGACGAACTCGTCGAGCGCTTCTCGATCGAGAACATCAACCGCGCACCGGCACGCTTCGACCTGGAAAAATGCAAATGGGTCAACCAGCAGCATCTGACGAAACTCGACAACGACGGCTTCGCCGCCGCCGCCAAACCGTTTGTCACAGCCAAGGGATTGCCGATTCCTGAGAATTTCACCGCCATCACCGCCGCAGTGAAGGAAAAGGTGCGCCTGCTTGAAGAAGTGCCCGCCGCCATCGACTTCATCCTGCTCGACACCTTCGCCATCGAAGAAGACGCACTCGCCAAGGTGAGCAAGAACGCGCAAGCAAGCACCCTGCTTGCCTCCCTGGCCGATGCCTTCGAATCCCTCGGCAGCTGGTCTGCCGATGCCGCGAAGCACGCGCTCACCGAAGTTGCCGCCGCCCATGGCAGCAAACCGGGCGCCCTGATGTTCCCGCTGCGCGTCGCACTCTCCGGCCGTGGCCACGGCCCCGACCTCGGCGACCTGCTCGACCTGCTCGGCCAACACCGCTGCGTCTCGCGCGTCCGCCAACTCGCCGCCACCCTGCCCACCACGGCATGACCCGATGAAACCGGTTTACAACTACGACGACCTGCAATCGCGGGAGCGCCTCGATCAAAGCGCCCACAAACCCGCACGCCTCGCCGTCATCGGACAACCGGTCGCCCACTCGGCATCACCCCGGATGCACCAACCCGCACTCGACGCCATCGGCATCAACGCCCGCTACATCCGGCTCGAACTCAGCGCCGAACAATTCCAACCCGCAATCCAGCGACTCCGCGAACTCGGCTTCATCGGCTGCAACGTCACCGTGCCCCACAAGTTCGCGGCACTCGCCGCCTGCGATCACGTCGACCCCGCTGCCGAAGCACTCGGCGCAGTCAACACCATCCGCTTCGACACGGATGGCAGCCGCGGATTCAATACCGACGGCCCCGGCTTCGCCAATGCCATCGAAGAAGCGTTCGGCCGCCCGCTCGCCTCGCTCAAGGTCGCCATCGCCGGTGCCGGAGGCGGCGCCGGCCAGGCCATCGCCACCCAGTGCCTGCTCAGCGGCGCCCCCTCGCTGCTGCTCATCAACCGCTCGCAGGACACCCTGCAAACACTGGTCGAACGGCTCGGCACCCTCAAGTCGCCCACCCGACTCCATGCGATCGGCTTCGACCACCCGGCACTTGCCCAACACTGCCTCGACTGCGACCTGCTGGTGAACACCTCATCAGTCGGTTTGAAAGCCGGTGACCCATCGATCCTCGGCGCCGACTGCCTGAAACCCGCACACTTGGTCTACGACACGATCTACCAACCGGCGCACACCCCGCTGCTCCAACTCGCAACCCAGCAGGGATGCCGCACCGCCAATGGACTCTCGATGCTCATCCACCAAGGCGCTCTCGCCTTCCAGCATTGGTTCCCCGGCAGCGAACCGCTCGACATCATGCGCAGTTCACTGAACGACTGAGCCACCCCCCTCAACGGTCCGGCACCAAGCGCGGCGACACCACGTCGGCATTGTCATGCTCGCCGGCATCCAGCGCTTCCAACTCCTCCAGCGTGACGCCCCAGGCACTCGATCCATACCAGTGACACGCCACCACCTTGGTGATCTCGAAATTGTAACGACCGGGACTCTGATGGCGCTTCACCCGCACCCGCACACGAATCATGTCCTGCGGATTGATGTCGCGGAATTCCGCACCAAAGATCGGACGATTGTCGCGCATCTGCTTGAAGGCGGCCATCAACAGCTTCGCATCACGACCGTCCGGCGACATCGGCAGCATCTGCGCCTTGAACCCCGCATCCGCAATCCGGTTGAGCTTCGGCGCATACAACACCATACCATATGTCCCGGGCTCCACCCCCGCGACCTCGAATCGCTCGCGCGCCAACAATCGGAACTCCGCCTCATCCGGCCCGGAACCCGCAGTGAACAAGGCCCAATCCATGTCGCTGTAACGCACGAAATGATCCCAGTCGAGCTTCCATGAAACCCCCTCCAGACGGAATGCCGAATCCAATTGATGACCTTGCACCGTCTCCCACTGGATGAGCACGCACTTGCCCTCAGGCAAATCCACCACCGTCGATGCCTTCAAGACCAGATCCGCAGGAGCGATGGTCATGATCGGATTCTGCCGGTAAAACTCATCCATCCGCTCCTGAACCCGCTCCGTGCTGATCACCAGAGGATAACGCTCGGCAATCACTTCGGTCGACAGGAACTTGCCGAGCGTGGACGTGCAGTCTTCAATGACCAACTTCAACCATTCCTCGCGATCCGGGTCAGCCGCAACCTCAGCGGGCTCGCCAGCTACCGGTCCGACAAGCTCCTCCGCTGCCGGATCGTCTTCCACAATCCACCTGGCCAGCAGGAAAATTCCGACAAGCAACAACATCCAGACAACCACCACCTTCAGCAAAACATGACGACGACCACCGACATGACGCGCGCGCACCAACTGCGCCCGCGTCAGGGTCGCCGGCTCCAACGGCTCGACAGCCCTGACGATGGGAGGCGCCAGTTCGCTGACATCCGCATGACCGGGCGTCGGGTGCATCCCGCAAACCGGACACACCCGCTGCTCGGCATAATCAAGGGAATCCAGGAACAAGGATCCACAACGACCACAGTGGAAACAGTAGTTCTCCTGGTCCTGCTCGGTGGTTTCCATCATGGGTCAATCCATTGTGCATGCAGCAGATCCTCGATCAACCACTGGTTCTTCAGCGAGCCTTCAGGCCCCCTTGCCAACTTGAGCGTCACCTTGGTCGGCCGGATCTCATTCTGCACGATGCCGCCACCGAGGAAAATCCGGGCCACACTGCGCCCGACAGGCTGATCATGCCGCGCATAACACCAGATCGTATCCTCACCGTCGGCCGAAGCCAACTGATACGACTGATATTCGTTTTCGGGAAAGTGCATCGTGTAAAACACCGTCGGCGCCAGAACGCCGCGGATCTCGCTGCCATCCCCTTGCCCTTGCACCATCTCCTTGATCGACGCCGTGCCGTAACCGGTGGTCGCCTTCCAATCCATCAGCAGATGGCCGTTCTCCATCACGAAATAAGCCTCGAACTTCCGATAGTCGCCATCCGTCCCTGCCAATGTGGCATACGGCATATCCTCAACCATCGCGAGGGCCCAGGAAGTGCTGGCTGACCCCGGACGCCAGGCATCCGATCCGCCGGGCCTCAGTCCCGCAGCACGCACCAACGGCTCCACCTGCTTGGGATTCCTCAGCATCGGCAGGATGTCATCCACCACCTTGGCGGTCGCGAATTTCGCATAAATCGAACGGGCGTCATCCTGCATCAACAGCATCTTTTCGATGAGCTGATCCCGCTCCTGCTCGCTTTGCTCAGCCATGCCGGCGGCAATGACCGGAGCCGGCGGAGTGGCACTGCCGCCACGGTTGAGCGATGGCAGCATGATCAGGGAAACCACAATCAACGCAATCACCGCCACAGCGATCAGCACCAGCCACTTGATCGGAAAGGTCTGCTTGCCCGACCATTCCTTGCCCTCGATCTCCCAGCGCTCCGCCATCGCTTTGGCATGACTGCCCTCCTTGCCAACATGCAGCGGCACATCCGGCCGCTCAGGCTTGATCTTACCGGCCCGGCCACCATCAATCTCACGCACTTGCAAGCGCGCGGCCGGTTGCAGGTCTTCATCGATCCGCTCTGGCAAATCACCGGCCTCCGGCGCCAGATTCTCGCTTTCGATCCGCGAGATCACCGTGACCTTCTTCAATTCGCGGCGCTCGGGAAGCACCACCGGACGACTGACCTCATTCGGTGGCAACTTTCCTGCATCCCCCCACGCTTCATCTTCACCCGGCACGGGCGATGACAGGTTGGGTTCGGGTGGGCCAGAACTCATGTGTGCGGAACAATCGGTTCAGGACAGCTAAATCCATCCGCCATAAACTGCAAAGCACTAATCCACCGACAAACTGCGATCCAAGGCCTCATCCATCGCTTTTTCCACCAAGCGGGAAGCCAGACCCTCGGTCGCCTGATCCAACTTCTGCACCGCCGCCTTGAGGGGATTGGCCGCGCCCAGATCCATCGCCCGCCGGACATCCAGCACCGCCGCTTCAATCTCGCGAGCCTCCGCATCGGTCGCCAGACCCATCGCCAACACGGCATCCACCGCCGGCAACAACTCTTCCGCCTTGAGCCTCGCCTCCGTGAACACCCGCTCCGCCATGTCGTCGAACGCATGCTCGACCGACTCGCTCACCATGGTTTCGACATCCGCATCATCCACATTCACCGCCGCATTGCCCAACTTCACCACAGTGTCCACCTGGGTCGCCATATCCCGGACCAGCACTTCAAGGATCCCGTTCTCATCAATCCTGAACTGCACCCCGACACGGGCCTGCCCCTTGGGCATCGGCTCAAACGGCACTTCGAAATCCCCCAGCTCCCAGTTGTCCCGTGCCATTTCACGCTCGCCCTGCAACACCCGCACCCGCATCGCCGACTGCCCATCGGCCGCATTCGTGAACATCTCACCCACCTTGCAAGGAATCGTCGTGTTGCGCGGGATCAGCACGTTCATCAGCCCCCCGTAGGTCTCCACACCCAGACTCAAAGGGGTGACATCCAACAGCACCATCCGGCGCATCGCGCCACTCATCACCCCGGCCTGGATCGCCGCACCCAGCGCAATCGCCTCGTCCGGATGCTGCGAGATGTCCGGCTCACGCCCGGCCCAGGCAGCCACCGCACGACGCACCGCCGGAATCCGCGTGCTGCCACCAACCAACACCACGGCATCCAGATCGCCGGGCACCAAGCCGGCAGCAGCCATCGCCAACCGACAATGGCGCAGCGTCTCGGCAATCCACGGCGCCGCAATCGCCTCCAAGTCCCCGACACTCAACTCGCGCTCGAGACTGTGTTGACCGTCGTAAAACGGCACCCGGAAAACCACCCGATCGGCAGTGGAAAGCTCGCACTTCACCCGCTGCGCCTCCTCCATCAACCGCACCCGACCGGATGCATCCAGGGCGCCGACATCCAGCCCAGCCGTCACATGATCAAAAATCATGCGATCAAGGTCATCCCCGCCCAGTCGCGTGTCGCCATGCGTCGCCAGCACCTGGAACACGCCATCCTGCATCTCCAGAATCGACAAATCGAAAGTGCCCCCACCCAGGTCATACACCGCCACCCGCGCGTGCTCGCCCAACTTGTCCAGACCATACGCCAATGCGGCCGCCGTCGGCTCGTTGAGAATGCGCACCACCTCCAAGCCCGCCAACTCCCCTGCCCGCTTCGTCGCCTGACGCTGGGCATCATGGAAATACGCCGGCACCGTGATCACCGCCTTGGTAATCCCACAACCCATCCGCCACTCGGCCAACTGCTTCATCTCCCGCAGGATGCAGGCGCTGATTTCCTCCGGACTGCGTTCCAAAACCCGCGGCAAACCATCCGCACCAGCAAGCACCGGCAAAGCAAAACCGTCACCCACCTCATCCATGCGCCTGCCCATCAAGCGCTTGATGCTGGTCACCACCCGCCCGGGGTCCGCCCCCCGCCGCCGCAACGCCGCCTGCCCCACCTCAATCCCACCGTCCGCGCCGATCCACACCGCACTCGGCGTGATCCGCCGACCCTCACGATCCGCCAACAACAAGGGAAATCCGGAATCCACCAGACCCACCGCCGAATTGGTGGTCCCCAGATCAATCCCCAGTATGATTTCGCTCATCGGCAGCAACTCTCCGCGCCAAGCGGCCAGCCGTCAACGCCTCGCCACATGGTTTTGAGCATTCCAGAATCGATTGCCCCCATCTGCACTCCGCGCGCACCCCGGGCCACCCGGAACACCAAAGCTGGCCCGACGCCTTCCAACTCGCCGCCCACAACCGCGATCGATCCAATCCTCACGCACCACCGGTAATCCGCCGCACACTCTCCTCGTTGAGCACCTTGCACGAACGATAACCCTCACCGTGGCTGGGAATTGCCATCAACAGGGCGTCGCGCTCGAACGGCGACGGAAAATCCAAACCAATCAACGCACGCCCGATCCGCTCACCCGTCTGCCGGTAATTGAAGTAACACAGGTTCGCATTCCCCTGCACCCGTTGCTCGAGGAAATCGTGCAAAGCACCCGGACGCTCGTAGAAGTCGAGACGCAGGAACGCGGGATACGACAACAAATCACCGCGCAACGGAATCGCCCGGAACCGGATGTCCTCGGCATCATGGATATCCCTCCAGCGCAATCCCTTCGCCTCGATCTTGCCAACCACCCGCTCAAGCTTCTGCGGATCATCCGCCGTCAACGTGAACACCGGCCATGCCTCGTCATCCGCCGTCTTGCCATACTGGAAATCCGTGATGTCCAACTCGTCAAAACATCCGTTGAGCAGATCCAACATCGTCCCCGGTCGTTCGGGAATACAGATGCTCAAGGTGCGCCCAGCCTGGCCGGCCGCACCCACCGATTGGGCAACCAACCCCAACTGCAGGAAATCAATGTTCGCTCCGCACAACACCACCAGCACCCGCTTGCCGATCCACCGCTCGCGCTGCTTCAGCACCGCCGCCAATCCCATCGCGCCGGATGGTTCCGAAATGCAGCGCAAACTCTCCCACAACACGCGAATCGCATGACTCACCTCGTCGTTGGTCACGGTCTCAACCTCATCGATGATCTCGCGGCAAATCTGATAGGGAAGCGCACCCGCCTGCCGCACCGCAGTGCCGTCACAAAACAAATCCACCTTGTCGAGCATCACCGGCTCACCCGCCGCAAACGCCGCCTTCATCGACGCCTGCCCCTCACCTTCGACACCAACCAAACGGATGTCCGGCCAATACGATTCCAGCCAGGCACCGACACCGGCCGCCATCCCACCACCACCGATCTGCAGGAACGCCGCGTCAAAGGGACCGTGACCGGAAAGCACGACCTCATCAGCCAGCGACCCCTGGCCAGCCATCACCCGCAGATCATCATACGCATGCACATACACGGCACCCGACTGCTGCTCATCGTCACGCGCGGCAAGCACTGCCTCATCATACGACTCACCCGCCAGACGGATCTCGACAAACTCACCACCGTGTTGCTTCACCGCCGACTGCTTCACCTTCGGCGTGGACAACGGCATGTAGATGCGTGCCTTCACCCCGAGCGAACGCGCCGCCAAGGCCACTCCCTGCGCGTGGTTGCCAGCCGAGGCGGTCACCACACCTCGCTTCATCTCGCCAGGACCGAGCACCGCCATCCGGTTGCAGGCACCCCGCCATTTGTATGACTTCACCGCCGACAAATCCTCGCGCTTCACCCAAATCTCCGGTCCGGGGCCAGGCAACACCAGACGCTCCATCGGCGTGGACGACCCGAACCGATACACCCGCTCGCGAGCCTGCAGGATTTCCTGACCCAATGACTTCAACAACGGGGAATGCGCGGCCTCCATGCCCGACACTCTGGCACGATCCACCACAACCCTGCAAGGGCATGCTCAGCAACCGCGATCAACAACGCCGCATGCCCTGCGATATCGGCCAACCGTTGATCTCGTGATCCGGCGTGCAGTTGCCCGACCGGATCGAATCCGGATGGCCGGTGAACAGGGCGGTCTTGAATCCACAGGCCGCCGCCGGCACGATGTCCTTCACCGGGTCATTGCCGATATACAGGGTTTCCTCCGGCTTGATCCCCCGACACGACAAACGCTCGGCCATCAGGTTGAAAAGGTCCAACGACGGCTTCGCAATCCCATGCTGATAGGAGATCAGGCTGAGTTCGGGCGCGAAGAAATCACGAATACCACCCAGCGAACGCAAGGTGTTGCACTGACCATTCGAGAGCAGGCCGAGCGAGACACCGGAATGTGCCAGACGTCGGATGAAGGCCGCCGCTCCAGGCATCGGTTGCGTCGGGCAAATCTCGTCCTCCAACGCCACCACCAGATTGGTCACATCCTCGTTCGAATCGAGACCCAGGATCTCCTTCCAGATGATCCGCATGTCGACCTCGGGGAAATCGCGGCTGGATGCCTCATGATGGCGCTTGACCGCATCACACAACTCCTGGGTGGGCGACTCCGGCGGATCGAATCCGAATTGATCCAACACCGCCTGCAACAACCCGTCGAGCGTCGGATCCGGTTCGGGCACTCCGGTGCGGGGCGCAATCAGCAAGGTGCCGTAAATATCGAAAATCACCGCGCGGTATTGCGACCACGTCGTCGGCTTGGGCGGAATCACCGAAGTCAGGAAATGGAAGGCTTCGGGAGCCAGGTATTCGGAGAGGATCGGCTCCGGATCGAGGAACTCGGTCTCACCCGCCTTGGCCTTCATCACTCCATCATACAAGTCCTTGAGCATGTCGCCATAGGCATCAACGGAGAACAGCTCGAGTTGCTTCCGGTTGATCGACGGCTCCTTGAGCTTCAACACCTGATGCAACCACTCCTTCGCCGGGCGGCGCTCGCCTTGAATTTCCACCACCGGATCGTGACGACACGATGGATCCGACAAACGCTCCACCACCGACTGCTGGATCGGTTCGGGCATGTTGCCGAAATCCAGCCAGCCATCGTGCACGAGCGTCGAGAACGCACTCTCGGAAATCGGACGCGTCAAATGCCGCCCCAGATAGCGGTAGTTGCGCTCGATGGTCGTATCGAAGTGCTGACGCAGGATCGAGATGTCGACCCACTCAACCGGCACCATCAGTTTGTCATACAGGTCACCCGCCTTGATTCCGAGTTTCTGATGCTCGGCTGTGACACGGGGGATATTCCTGCCGATCAGCGGCTTGCCATGAACCGAAGCCTCGATGAAGGCGAGACCGAAGGCCTCGGCCACCGAGGTGGAGACGAAATGGGTCGCGTGCTTGATCCACGAAGCGTAATCGGATGGCGCTTCATCAGCAGGCTGATAGCGACCAACCACATCAAAGCCGATCGGCAGACGCAGGTAAGCGGCGAACTTGCGCCACGTCTCATGAAGGTTCAACGCACGCGGCTCAGTCGGCGCACGGCTGATCGCAACACGAGTGCCCGCAGGCGCAATCGCCGACAGGAAGACCAACTCACCGACGTTCTTGCGGCGGATCGCACGGATCGGCGCAAACAGGATCGGATCACCTTCGACCGGAGCGGGAATCTCATCCGGCATCACGACCGGATTGACCACCACCCGGCTGCGCTTCTCATCCAAGCCATGCGCGGTGAATGCACTGCGGTCACGCTCGTTGAGGAACAGGTAATGGATGCCCGGAGCCGTCGGATACAAACGCCCCTTGTCGATGATCGCGGAATAATTCTGCTGACGACCATCCTCGGCCAGATCGTGGATCTGCAGAACCAGCTTGTGACCGGCTTCCGCCAAACGCGAAACCACTTCCGGCACATAGGAATTCTTACCGATCGAATGATTGTGGAAATGCCAGATGTCCGGGTCCTCACCCAACACGGCCTTCGCCGTTTGCTTCAGACAGTTCAGCAGATCACCGGCATCACGCGTGGCACCACCCGCATCCCGGTAACCCAGACCATCCACCCGGCGCACCGGCAAATCGGCCATGTCGGGATCCGGCTCGCTGTCGACCAAAATGACATGCGGAATCTTCAACCGGGTCAGCGCACGCGACGCCGCCGTGATGACATGCGAGACGCCACCAAGCCCGAGATGATAATGTACGATCGCGACCCTCATGCCATTGATAGCGCGCCCGCAGTATCGGTCATGCTTTTCACAAAGTGAAATCCTTTAATTTCAAATCCCAACCGGTGATACAGGCGATGGGAGGCGGTGTTGGCCGTGTAGCTGTCGAGCACCAGGATCCGACACCCGCGATCCAGAGCCAAAACCTCCAAAAACTGCATCAATTGCGTCCCCGCACCCCGCGACCGGGCCACCGGCGCCACCACCAGGTTGTCGATCTCCAGATATCGGCCGCACCAGACCTTGGTGGCCGTCCAAACCCCGGCCACACCCAGCAGCCGCTCTTCCTCAAAAACCCCGTAGAGCTCGTAATGCGGATGCTCTTCAAGAATCCGGCGCAACCGCTGCTCCAACTCCGCCGCAGGAGTATCCCCGTTGAGCTCCGCCAGTAGGTCGAGCGCCTGCGGCAACTCGCCATCTGCAATCTCTCGCACGCGAAGGGGGTTCATTGGAAGGGATTCCCCGAATTTGAGGCATTCGCCGGTGGGCGTCAAGACATCTGGAATCATCAAAACGCAGGACTACAGGGAGTTTCAACCCCCATCACCCAGCAAGTATCGCGACGCCTGCTCGACGTCCTTGTCACCCCGACCCGACAGGTTGGCAATGATCAAACAGTCTTTCGGCAGACGACCAGCCACCTTGGACACATAAGCCATCGCATGGGAACTCTCGAGGGCAGGAATGATTCCCTCGCAGCAAGCCAACTCCTTGAAAGCCGCAAGTGCCTCATCATCTGTGGCATACGTATATTCCACCCGCCCCAGATCCTGCAGATAGGCGTGCTCGGGACCAATCGCCGCATAGTCCAATCCCGCCGACACCGAGTGGGTCAGCTCAATCTGACCGTCGGCATTCGCCAACAACCAGGTCTTGGTCCCCTGCAACACCCCGAGCTTACCCCCTTGGAAGCGGGCGGCATGGCGCTCGGGAATGATCCCTTCCCCACCCGCCTCCACGCCCACCATCCGCACCGACTCGTCGCTCAGGAATGGATGGAACAAGCCGATCGCGTTCGAACCCCCACCGACACAAGCCACCAAAAGATCAGGCAGACGACCCTCGCGCTCCAAAATCTGCGCGCGCGCCTCCACCCCGATCACCCGGTGGAAATCCCTCACCATCATCGGAAATGGATGCGAACCCAAGGCCGAACCCAGAATGTAATGCGTGTGGTCCACCGTCGCCACCCAGTCGCGCATCGCCTCGTTGACCGCCTCCTTGAGCGTCGCCTGCCCCGCGGTTACCGCCCGGACCTCCGCCCCCATCAACCTCATCCGCGCGACATTCAGCGCCTGGCGCTCCATATCCACCTTGCCCATGTAAACCACGCACTCCATGCCGAAACGGGCACACACGGTGGCGGTGGCCACGCCATGCTGACCCGCCCCGGTCTCGGCGATGATCCGGCGCTTGCCCAAGCGCTTGGCCAACAGGATCTGCCCGAGCGCGTTGTTGATCTTGTGCGCGCCGGTATGCAACAGGTCCTCGCGCTTCAGGTAAATCTTCGCCCCTCCCAGCTTCTCGGTCCAGCGCTCGGCGAAATACAAGGGCGTCGGACGGCCGACGTAATGCTTCAGCAGGTCGTTCAACTCCGCATGAAATGCGGGGTCGGCCTTGGCCTGTTCATAAGCCGTAGCCAATTCCTGTAAGGGTGCCATCAGGGTTTCCGGCACGAACATGCCTCCAAATTGGCCGAAATGGCCGGCGGCATCGGGAACCTGGAAAGCTGTGGCGGGCAGAGTGCTCATGGACGGGGGGATACTTCCGCGGCCGCCGTCGGGTTTCAAGGGAGAAACCCGACAATCCCACAACGATCATCACCCCCCAAACCGGGCCGCTTTTTATCCTTCCCGAATCACGAAAGAGCGATCCTCGGAATTCGTATAAGATCAATTCCCGTGTCCGTTCTTGCAGAGGCATGGGGGTTCCCTCTAAATGCCCACCCTCGATTATGGCCCGAAGTCCCTCATCCCTCACGCACATCCGCTTGAAATTTCTGCTCTTGAGTCTGGCGATTCTCAGCCTGCAAGCCCCACTCGCTCTGGCACAAAAAGCCGGCGACGAAATCCCTTTCCCTCCGGAATCCTTCAAAAAACTCGATACCTTCGAAGCTCTCAACCTCGAAGACGCCGACAAACTCTACAACAAGGGCGACTTCAAAGGGGCCTTCGCCGCCTACAAGGCCTACTCGTTCGAATTCGCTAAAAGCAAGGCAATGCCCTACGTGCTGCTGCGCATGGGCCGCTGCCTGCACAAACTGGAAAAACGCAACGCCGCCATCAAAGCCTACGAGGATGTGGTCAACTACTTCCCCGATGATGTCCGCTACGCCGCCGGCGCCCTCTACTACATCGGCGAATGCCACGGCCAGAACGGCGACGAGGAAAAACGCACCGCCATCTGGGCCCGCCTCGTCAAGGATGACGACTACGTGACCCAAGCGAACTCGGGCACCGCCCTCGCCCACCTCGGCGCCGCCATGCAGAAACTCGGCAAATTCGAAGAAGCCACCGAATACCAATGGCGCACCGCTGTCGCCTTCCTCAGCAGCAATCCGAACGCCGCCAAAGCCGCCCGCGAAGCGGTCCTCTACCACTACGCGGTCCGCCAACCCAACCACGACAAACTCAAGGAGTTCTACGTTGCCGCCAGCGGATTCGACGGCCAAGGCAAGAACATCAAGGATCCTGAAAACGACACCCGCTACTGGTCCGCCATCCTCAACACCGCTCTGGACTCGAAGGAAAAGGAAAAACGCGAGGCCGCCTGCGCCTACTGGACCGCCAAAATCGGCACCCGCTTCGGCGAAAGCGACCACCTCCGCAAACAATGGTGCGACGCCCAACTCGTCCACGAAAAGAACCCGAAGAACTGGCTGGACCGCATGGCAAAACTCTATGCCGCCAAACCCGCCAGCCTCGACCGCATCATGACCTGGTGCGGCTATTACAAGGATGACGCGAAATTCCGCTCCGCTTTCTTCGAGAAGGAGGCTCAGAGCTTCCTCGGCGGCCTGAAATTCGATGATCGCATGAAACTCATGGATCAACTGCGCGGCAAACAAATGGATGCCGAAGCCCAAGCGGTCATGCGCGGCCTCGACACCAAGGGACTCAGCGACACGGAACTCATCCGCTACGTCAGCTTCGCCGCCGGATACGAAAGCGAAGAAGTCATCCTGCGCCATCTGGCCCGCATGAAAGATCCGCTCGAGGCGACCAAGGCCCGCTACGACTACTACAAGGCCCGCAGCCACAAGAACCCCCCGAACATGGAAAAGGCTCTGGCCCAAATCCCCGAACTGCGGAAATCACCGAAATACGCCGGCGCCCAACTCAGCTGGGACGAAGCCACTTTGTTAGACGGGCTGCGCCGCTACGAGGAAGCGATCAAGGCCTACCGCGCCGCCAACCGCCAACCGGATACGACATGGGCGGTCGCCGACTGCCTTGTCGCCCTCAAACAATACCCGGAAGCAATCAAAACCCTGCGCGAAATCGAATCGGTCGGCGGCGGCGTCGCTGCCCAAGCCAGCCTGAAAATCGCCGGCGTCCACCGCGCCTCCGGCGACAAGGCCCGCGAAGTCGACCAACTCCGCGCCGTCCTCAAACGCTACCCAAAACACCCGCAATCATCGGAAGCCCACCGGATCCTGGAAGGCTACGGCGTCGCCCTCATCGGCGGCGAAGCCGAAGCCGAGGAATGATCCACCTCACCACACCACCTCTCCCAAGCCACTCACCCAAATAAAACCATGTACCACGTGATCCATCACCTGCGGCTGCCAGCCCGCGCCTGCCAACTCACCCTGCTCGGCCTGCTGTGCACCTGCCCCCTCCACGCCCAAGAGGAGGAAACCACCCCTGCGGAACGCGCGAAACTGGACGCCTCGGAAGTCGACCGGCAGGCGAAACACCTCTACGACAAAGCGCTCGAACTGATCGATTACAAGCAATTCGAACGCGGCCTGGCGATGCTCGACACTGTGATCCGTGATAACGCGGGCACCACCATCGCCTATCAAGCCCACCTCGCGATGGGCAAACACTACCTCGACCAACGCCAACACAAGGAAGCCCTCGGCCACTTCCTGCTGCTCACCCGCGTGCTCACCCCGGCCCCCGGCGAAAAACAATCCGAAATCAACCAGGAACTCTACTTCGAATCCCTCTATCAGGCGGGCTTCACCCACTACCAGGCCGGCCAATACGCCGCCTGCTTCCCGCTCTTCCGCCGCCTCACCGAAGTCGCTGGCCGCACGAAATGGGCAAACATGGCCTATTTCTACATCGGCATGAGCCACTACAACCTGAAGAACTGGAATAAGGCGATCGACTCGCTCTCACTCGTCGGCACCGAAGTCGACGGCGCCGGCAACAGCGACGGCGACGACCTCGGCCGCATCGAAATCGGCCAACGCTTCTACTCGAAGATCGAGGATGCCGACATCCCGATCATGCGCAAACTGGAAATCCCCGTCACCGCGGAAGTGCGCGTCAGCAGCGGCGACATCGAAGTGATCACCGGCGCAGCTGTCCCGGGCAAACCCAACGAAATGCTCGCTTCCGCGCCCACCGCCCTCGGCGAACCAAAACCCAACGACGGCATCATCCAGATGATCGGCGGCGACACCCTGGAAGTCACCTACACCGATGACAGCACCGCCGATGGACAGAAAGGTGTCAAACGCACCGGCAAGGTGCGCGCCGTCAGCACCGGCACCGTCGGGTTCTACCTCGGCGACCACTCGACCCCCGCCTACATCGCCTACCCGGGACAACCGCAGGTCATCATCCTCCGCGATGCCGACCTCGACCGCTCACCCCGGGCGGAAACCGTCACCCTCACGATCAGCTCACGCTACAAGGTGGAAGCCGCCGACGCCGGTGGCGAATCCGATGACCTGCTCGACATCTTCTCCCGCGAAGGCGACGACAAGGAGGTCTGGAAGGAACGCGACCGCATCACCATCACGCTCACCGAAACCGGCGAAGGCGCCCAGATCCGCACCGGGGAATTCCTCGGCAAAATCAACCTGGTACCGGTCGCCCAAGGCGTCGAACCGGACAACAGCGACGACGTGCTCGCCTGCGATGAACTGGACGAACTGCGCGTCAGTTACACCGACGATGTGCACCTCTACGGCGACGACCCACGCGAAACGGAATCCACCATCCGCGTCTCCGGCTCGGTGAACTCCGGCGTCACCGCCGACCAATACGTCGTCTTCGAGGAACTGCTCAAGGCTCGCAAGGGATCGGTCGAAGCGGAAGCACTCGTCGGCCTCGGTGAAATCTACAAGGACATGGGCCTGAACCAACGCGCATCCATGCGCGCCGACGAAGCGCTCGACAAGGTCAACCCGATCATCATCAACCGCACCCAACTGCCTGGCCAACTGGTCGAACAGGCATTCAAACTGAAATGGGAAAGCGAGCTGCTGCGCGACGACTTCGACGCCGCCACCGCCACCTGCCTCGCCTTCAACCGCCTCTACCCGGAATCAGTCCTCGCTGACCAAGCCCTCATGACCCTCGGCCGCAGCCTCACTGACAAGGGGGAATACCAGAAGGCCGTCGAAGTCTATCAACAGGTGCTCGCACTGGAAAACCCGATCTCCGCCGCCGAAGCCCAGTTCCGCATCGGCGTCGCCCTGCAGAAAAAAGCCGAAGCGGAAACCGAAGCCGCCGACGAAACCAACAGCAAGTGGGGCAAGGCCGGCCTGAGCCCGATGACCGCCTTGCAGAACCGCATGAGCCCGGCCATCCAAGCCTACCGCAAAACCTACGAAACCTACCCGGAAAGCTCATACGCCGCCGAAGCACTCGGTCTGGTCGTCCGCCACTACGTGGAAACCGAAAACTTCGCCCAAGCCGCCGACCTGCTTGAAAGCGTCTTCGCCGACTACCCCGACGCCGCATTCCTCGATGAGATGCTCCTGCACTGGGCCAACGTCGCCTACCGCATGGGCGACAAGGAGACCGCCATGGCCAAACTTCGCCAATTGGTCTTCGACTACCCGACCAGCACACACGTCGAGGAAGCCCGCAAAAAACTCGCCGGCCTTGAGGCGGAAAGCGGCAAAACCCCCGAAAAACCTCAGGAATAAGTGCCCATGCAACGCCAATCATTCGCATCCCGGTCCACCCACCGGTGCCTCTCCCGCGCCCGTCTGCTGATGCACGTCATCCCGGTGGTCGCGCTGTCAGGCACGCTGCTGCACGCCGAAAGCTTCAAGGAACTCGCCGACCGCATCGGCAACACGGTCGATAGCCAGAAGGAAACCGCCATCATCTCACTGCTGCAGGCCGCCACGCGCGACCTGCAACCCGCCCGCGGCGCGGCCCTCGGCAAACAGTGGCTCGACAAGAACCTGCCCAAAGAATCCGTGCTGCTCTACCACATGGGCCGCAACATGGAACTCAGCGGTGACTGGTCCGCCGCAGTGGCCTTCTACGAGCAATTCCTCGCCGACGCGGATCCCAAATCACCGGAAACCTCGGACGCCATCACCGCCCTTCACTCGCTCCTCATCCACCAGATCCAGAATCCGGCCGCACTCTACGATTTCTGCTCACGCCATGGTGAACGCCTCGCTACCAACCCGCGCTTTCGCCAATACGACCGCTGGTTCCTCAATCAGGCGCGCCAACGCGGTGACACCACCGCCGTCACCAAACGCCTGCTGGCCACCCACCGCTCGGGCATCAGCAAGGAACAATTCATCCTACTCCATGAAGACGACCTGATCTGGCTGACCAAAGCGATCCGCAACTCCCCGCAGGAAAACCCGAAACAACGGTTCACCAAGGAACAAATCGACCAAACCCGCGAACTCTCCAAGGCGATCGCCTCGCAGAAGGAACTCAGCCTGCTGCTCGACTGGGCGATCAGCATCAAGAACTACAACATGGCCCGCATCGCCGGCGAGGAAATCGACGCCCCGATCTCCGAAGCAAAGGCCCTGCTCGCCACCCAACCGTCCTACGCCCCGATGATCCAGGACGACTGGATCGCCGGCAACCTGGACGGCGCCAAACGCGGAGACATCAAGAAATACTGGCAACACCAGTCCGACCGCAAGATCCAGGTGCTCGTCGATGCCCTGCCCTCGATGACCACCGGCACTCAAGCCCGCCTGTTTGATCAATGGTCTCCCTACCACTACGCCAGCCTGCCATTCATCAGCGAATTGAGCGCCAAGGCCGCTCGCGAATTGGCCACCAAAATTCCGAATTTCATGAACTCCGGCTTCGCACCGGATTTCCCCTACGATCTGGATAAGATGACCCCAGCGGACGCGCAAGCACTCGCCCCGCTACTCAAAAAGACGCCTCATGCCGATGCTGCCGTCATCTCCGCCATCGCCACCAGCGGCGCCGGCAAAGACCCGCAAGCCATCATCAATACCTTGCTCAGCCAGGAACTCTGGCGACTCGCCGCACGAGATCTGAATTCCAACTTGGCAGATAAAATCTGGACTTGGGCCGGCCGCCCCGGCGGTGGACCACTCCGCGACAAATTGATCAAACAAGTCCAAGAAGCCGGCTCCAAGATTCGCGACGAGAAAGCCCTCGCCAAACTGGACGACGCCAAACGCCTCGCGGAATTCAAGAAACTCTGGCAGGAATTCCAGTCCGCCTCACCCAAAACCCCCGGCTTGGTCGACCAGATCGAATCCCTGCTGCGCATCACCCCGGCCGCTCTAACCGATCTACTCGGCGATTCGTCACCCGATGCCCAGGCCTTCACCTGCCTCACCCTCTACGGCCGCATCTCCGATGCCGCTGGAAATTCCGTCGGCTACGACAAGTTCACGGACACCTTCAACCCCTTCGAATACAACCCAATGATCCAACGACTCATCAGCCGCTGGAACAGCGTCGATGAGCTGCGCAAGCGCTCGGATCTCTATAAACCGCACCCACTCCTGCCGGCCCTCGAAAGCGCCATGGAACGGCAACTCAAGTCGGGCAAAGTGGAAGCTTGGCTCGCCTTCTCCTGGCTCAATGCCCAGTTCCCGGAAAACAACGAGAAATCGACGAAAATCGCCCAAGACTTGGTGAAATCCCCAGCCTGGAACACGCTGCCCGAAGAAGCCCGCCATGGGGTCCGCTCGTGGTTCCCGGAGGCAAGCCTCAGCCCGGCGGAAAGCCAACTGCGACAGGCAGCCCTCGCCTCTCATCTCTGCGAACCGCTCATCAAACTGCCGAAGGACGCCGACGCCAACACCGCCGCCGACGCCATCAAACGCACCAACGAGAATCTGAGCAAGGCGCCAACCGCCATCAGTGTGCGCGGACTCGATGCGCTCGCCGCCCTCTCAGCGGATACCCTCAAGGACCCCGCCGTCATCCGCAGCCTCACCGATCTCATCGACAACCAACGCCTCACCACTACCAACGAGGAACTCGGCAAACAACTGCTCGCCTACGCCAGCAAATCGAAAGATCCACGCTTCATCCTGCTCAGCGCCACCTACCTCTGGCTGCACACGGAACGCTACATGCGCCCGCACCGCGACGGCATGAGCCTGATCGCCGCCCTCGCGGAAAACCAACCGGAATCCGCCAGCGCCATGTCGCGCATCGGCCTCGCCGTCATCGATCGCCACACCAAGGGACACACCTGGTTCGACCGCAGCACCGATATCCCTCAACTCAAGAACATCCGCGGCAAATGCGCCATGAGCCTCGGCCTGGTCGAAATCCCGGTCGCACCCAACCACCCGTCTTACCCGATCTACCTGTCGCAGGCGGAATGGATGACCGACAACATCGATACCGCTTGGAAACTGCTCGACTCCCACTGGGATACCTTCCAGTCGATCCACCGCGAACTCTCGATCGGCTACCTGATGTGGGCACTCCAACGCAGCATCGATTCACGTGACGACAGCCGCCAGGAACCACTCATCAAATCCCTGCTCACCTGGTCCACCGAAGCCTCAAGCCCTCTCAGCCCGACCGATAAGGCAGCCATCGAAATCGCCTACGGCGACATCGCCATGCAACGCGGCCAACTCCGCGAAGCCCACGAAATCTTCAAACGCACCAGCGAAAAGGAAGCCTACGCCGGACTCATGATCCGTCACCAGGCCACCCTCCGCAAAGCCCGCGCCGAACGCATCGCCAAGGACTTCGACGCCGCCCTCGAAACCCTCTCGGAACTCGAATTGGCCCGCATCCAGGAACTCTGGTCGGACATCCGCTACGCCAGCGCCGAGATCCACTTCGACATGGAGGAATTCGACGACGCCAAGGATGACATCGACGCCATCCTCGCCCGAACCCCGAACCACGCGGACTCGAAAATCCTGCTCGGAAAAATCCAACTGAAGCGCCAGAAACTGATGGAAGCCACCGAAGTGGAACTCGGCTCGGCCACCAGCCAACAAAACCTCGTCCCCGGCGAAACACTCAAGGTCACGCTCACCGACCCCACCCTCGCCGTCTCCGGCGCCGGCACCGAAATCGAAGTCGTCGTCTGGACAAGCACCGGCGACCGCGAAAACTTCTTCCTGCGCCAATTCGGCGACCAGAAGACGAAATTCCGCGGCGAAGTCGCCACCGCCCTCGGCAAACCATCCCCCAACGACGGCATCCTCCAAGTGATCGGCGACGACGAAGTCTACTACGCCTACTCGGAACGCTTCCGCCAGAAGATGAACAACCTGGACGAAAAACGCGGCGGCCCGATCACCATCGCCTCCGACGGCCTGCTCATGGCCTCCGCCCGCAAGCTGCTCTCGGAAGAGGAACAACGCCGCGCCGACATGGAGTCGGTCATGAATGAAATCCGCGACAAGGTCAGCGGCGACCTCGAAGGCGCCGCCAAAGCCAAACTCGCCGCCAAAGCCCTCGAAAACCAAGCCACCGGACTGTCCGGCGACACCATCGATTTCGAGCGCCACCTCAGCAACACCATCAAACCGGGCAACCCGATCCACGTCCGCGTGGTCGATCCCGACAGCAGCCGCACCGCTGATATCGATGAACTCCGGGTCAGCGTGGCCACCTCAAGCGGCGACTCCATCAGCAGCGTCACACTCAAGGAAACCTCCTCCCACAGTGGCTGGTTCGAGGGCAGCATCCCCACCACCAGCGCCACCGCCCGCGCCATCGCCATCGACTCGGAACCGGGACTCAACCCCAACATGGTCATCAGCGCGAATCCATCCTACCCGGCATGGCGACCGATCCTGACCAAGGGAAGAACCCCCGACTTCATGGTCGACCTCAACGATATCATCGGCCTCGGCAAATTCACCCTCAGCGCCAAGGAACCCGGCTCCGCCCTCAAAAAACTCATCATCCAGACCGCACCCAACCGGACCCAATGGACCACCGTCGCCACTTACCCGGACGGCAACGTGATCCCTCGCAACCCGGCCGCGCCCTCGATCACCGTGGTCAATGAAATCGGACGCAACGCCCACTACGGCGCCCGCTCGGTCTACGAAATCGCCGACCTCCGCAGCCACCTGAGCCACGGCTGGATGGCCGAACCGACGATGGCCACCTGCAAGAATGTCAAAGGCCCGTCCGAAGCCCTGCCCGCCTCCATCCCCACCGACGTGAAATGGCTCCGTAGCGGCCGCTGGGAAAACCCGGCCGTCGTCGCCTGCTTCAAAGCCTGGTTCCACGAACCCCAAAAAACCCAACGCCAGTTCAAACTGGAACTCGGCAATTACAACCCGGCCAAAGGCAAAACCAAAGGCGATGCCAAACAGAACAGCGAGAAACCGGAATTCCTGATCGCCATCAACGGCCGCGTCATCACCACCCAAGGCGACCCGACACTCTCCGGAACCATCAACCTCGACGCTGGTGCCCACCAGATCGAAATCTGGGCCACCGGATGGCTCGGCAGCATCGGATTCGGACGAGAAACCAAACTGCTCACCCGCAGCGATGATCTCGAGGATTGGCAAGTATGCCCCGACGAACTCTTCGATCCGGAACGATTCCCGAAAGGCAGCCTACCCCACCTGAACCGACCGGCAAAACTCACCACCGCGGACAACGGCACCACTTTCAACCTGGAATTCGCCCCGGGATCCGAAGCCCGCATGATCCGCCTGCTGCTCGTCGATCAGGAAGGCAGCGCCCCTACCCTCAACAAGATCGCGCTCACCAACGCGAAAGGCGAAAGCATCCTGCCGCTCAAGACGGACTTCGCCGAACTCAACCGCAACAGCACCCTCGAAATCCTCACCGGCGACCGCATCTCGGTGCGCTACCTGGACGACCGCTTCGTCACCCCAACGAAGAAACGCCAGGAACGCTTCCTCAGCGTCAACTACACCGACGCCACCATCGAGTTCGCCGATATGGAGCCCCGCTACGACAGCCGTCGCGACAAGAAGATGCCGTTCTACGAAGCCCTGCTGCGCTACAACCACGACGAACCACTCAGCCTCGCCGTCCACGATGCGGACATGGACTCGACGGTCGAACCCGACCGCATCCAGGTCACCCTCGACAACGGCTCCGGCACCGAGAAGGCGTTCGAGGCCGTCGAAACCGGTGACTCCACCGGCGTCTTCAAACTGGTCATCACCCCGGTCACCGGCACACCGACAAAGCCCGGTGAGTTCCAAGTGCCCGAAGGCAGCACGATTACAGCCAGCTACGTCGACCATGAAAACAACCACCCAGGCGTGATGACCCGCCGCATCACCCGCATCGAACACGCCTCGTTCAGCCAACCGGAAATGCTCGTCGGCAACGCCATCGTCGAACCATGGAAACCGGAACCCGGCACCGACCCGATGCAAACACTGGTGCACGGCTTCCAGCCGACATTCGTCACGGAGGAAAAAGATGCCAAGCGCACCCCCACCGAACGCGTGCTGCCTCGCTGGCAGATCAAACATGAGTTCTTGTCCGCCCAATCGCCACCACAAGGCGGCTTCCAAGCGGTTCTGGGGCAACCGATGTATCTGGAACTCAAAGCACCGCAATTCGCGCTCCGCAAGAGCTCCACCATCACCGTCTACGCCCAGACCGAATCGGGCCGCCGCCTCGCAGGCAATGCCACCCAGCCATTCGACGTCAACGTCCCCGGCACCATCGCCCTCACCGGCACTCTCGACACCAGGAGTCACGTCACCGGAAACTGGCGCGCAACTCCCCCGATCAACATCTACCGCAACCAAGCCCCATGGGGCATCTTTGACCAATCCTACACCGACCGCTTCCGCGTCAGTGTTCCGCTCATCGCTGGCGTCACACCGTCCTACGGCGTGCTCAGCGATGAAGCCCGCGAAGCACTCACCGAAAACCAATCCGACTCACGCGATGCGGCCAAGTTGCTCGAAGCCAGCAGCCGCGCACTGGTCGCCAAACCCGGCGACACCATCCACCTCGGATTCGAATTCAAGGACGCCTCGGGCCAAACCCGCTGGATCACCGCCTCAACCCGCGTCACCACCCACCCGGTGTTCGACGTCATGAACGAGGAATACCACGATCCAGTGACCACCGCCTACGCCGGAGAACACCTCTTCCTGCGCGTCGTCGACCTCGGCGCCGACACCAGTGATGAGATCGACACCGTGCAGGTCGTCATGCAGGCGAAATCAGGTGCCCAGTTCCGCGTGCCGCTCAGCGAAAGCGGGCCGCACACCGGCATCTTCCGCGACAACGTGCTGCTCAACTACAGCAAGCAAGCGGCCGCCAACGACCAAGCACGCGATGTGATCGCCGAAGGGTTCCCGATCACCTACGGCGACACGGTGGCCACCCGCTACACCGATGGCAATGGCAACGACACCGACACCCACTACATCGCGGTCAGCAAGGGTGCCGATGGCAGCATCCAGCCGTTCTCCAAAACCTACGAGGACGAGGAGATCGCCATGCGCACACAGTTCTCCCTCGCCGAAGCCTATCTCGAAATGGCGAAACGCCACCGCCAACTGGGCGAAACTGAAAAGGCCGACATCGAATACAAGAGCGCCAAAATGCTGCTCTCGAAAACCATGGACCAGTTCACCGACGCGGACACCCGCGCCAACGCGGAATACCTGCTCGGCATGCTCACCATGGAGGAAGCCATCGCCGATGCGAACGACGAACACCGCAACACCCTCTACCGCGCCGCCCTCTCGCGCTTCATGAATGTGACCGGCAGCTATCCGCAGACGATCCACGCATCGCGTGCGCAATACCGCATCGCCACCGTCTACGAACTGCTCAAGGAACCGGACATCGCCGCACAGGAATACGTCAAACTGGCCTACAAATACCCGGACTCGGAATTCCTCGCCACCTCGATGGCCCGCCTCGGCACCCACTTCCTGAAAAAGGCCGCTGCCTATGAAAACGAGGCGAAACCACTCCTCGCCCGCGCCGAAGAGGACAAGAACGCCGCCTTCGAAGGCGAAGCCCTGCAAAAGCTCGCCGTCCAGGAATACCTCAAAACCGCCAACATCTTCAGCCGGCTGCTGGAACGCTTCCCCAGCAACGAACTGGCCGGCCAAGCGGGCCTGCGCGCCGGTCAGGCATTCATGCGAGCCGGCAAGAAACCGGAAGCCGTACAAGCGTTCAACCGCGTGATCCAAGAGGAAAGTTACGACGGCCCGTCGATCCGCGCCCAAGCACTCTACTGGGTCGGCATGTGCTACCAGGAAATGCGCCAGGAAATGGCCGCCTACTCGGCATTCAAGAATCTCACCTACGATTTCCCCGAAAGCGAATGGGCCGCCTACGCCCGCGCCCAACTCTCACAGGAAGGCCTGCTCCGATTGGAAAGCAAACTCGAACTTGAACGACTGGAGGCTGGCCAATGAACCCATCCCGAATCCTTTTTCACCCCTCCCGGAACCCACTGCGCATGAACGCCACCCGGCCCCGCATCGGCACCCTGATCACCAGCAGTCTGCTGCTCGGCTGCAGCCTGCTGCTGCAAGCCACCCAGGCATCGCCGCTCGACGACCAAATCGCCGCCTTCGAGAAATCGACCAAACCGGCAGCCGGCGATGTGATCCGTATCCTCGAAACCGCCATCGCCGAAAACCGCTCGGCTCGCGCCCTCGCCGCCACCCAGAAGTGGCTGAACTCCAATCCACCGACCAGCGCCGACCTGCTGCTGCCCGTCGCCAAAGTCTGCGAACGCGCCGGCGACTGGCCCGCCGCCTCGGCCTATTACCGCAAACTCCTGCAATCACCCGGACTCCAGCCGGAAATCGCAGCTCAAGTGGCACCCACCACCTTCCGCCTGCTCATCAACCAACTCGACTCCCCCGATGCGGCCTACCTCATGATGCGCGACCTCGGCGACTCGCTGCGGACCCATCCGGAAGTGAAACGCTTCGACGGCTGGTTCATCGCCCAAGCCAAAATCCGCAACGACCTGCCCGCCGTCTGCCAACGGCTCATGGCGATCAGCAGCGACAACAACGCCGACATGACCACCCATGAAGCAGACCTCGAATGGATCTGCAAACAATTGGAATCTTACACTCCGGAAACCAGCCCGTGGCAGAAACCCGCACTGCAGTTGTGCGATGCCCCCGGCATCGCAGAGAACATCAAGGCTCGCATCGCCTGGGCCGTCGCCGTGGTCGACTACAACCAGAAGCTCGACCGCGCCAGCAACCTGAAACGACCACTCGACGATCGCGATGCACTGCCGGCACTCGAGGCTGCCAAGCGCCTGCTCGCCGCACTGCCGGTCGAAGGACCTTTCCTCATCGCCCGCGGCTGGAGCGCGGAATACGGCGACGCCAACCTCAGCTCCCAACGGTTCCAAAGTCAGGGCGAATACAAGCTGAAACAACTGCTCGAACACCTGCCGAAGATGCCCGTCGACCAGCGCGACGACCTGCTGGCCTTCACCAATCCAAAACACAGCATCCGCTTCGATGCCGCCATCATCCGCAAATGGCTGCTCCAAAACCCGGAAACCCTGCAGTCACTCAACCGTCTGGACACCGCCAATGTGCCGCTCGCCGACAAATCACTCACCGTCGAGGAAGCGCGCGCACTGGCCCCGCAACTGAACCGCAACCCGAATACCGACGCCGCCATCATCCGCATCTTCGCCAACGGCGCGGACAGCTACCCGAAGGCCATCGACGAATTGATGAAGGGCGACATGTGGCGCTTCAACGACATCAAGTCGGCCAGCGACATCATCTGGAACCACCCGCTCTTCAAACGCGAAGGCCGCGCTCAGGACCCTCTAGCCAAATACAAGGACTTCAACACGCAGTACAAAACGATCTCCCGCACGGTCTCATCGAAATCCTCCGGCAAGGATCGTCTCGACGCCTACAACACCCTGCGCCAGGAACTCACGGGACCCGCACCACACATCCCGGGCGCCCTCGGACTCTGGAGCGAATTGTTCGCCAAAGCCAACAACCCGGACACGGTCAGCATGCTCAAGGACCTGTTGACCAAGTTCGACAGCAATCATGAGTTCCTCCTGCGCCGCGCCCTGGACGCCACCACCTTCGGCAGAGCCGGCCGCATGCCTTGGCAAGCGGACTGCCACGTCAACCAGTTCGTCTACCACCAAGCCGATACCCGCAAGTTCGGCCAGGAAATCATCGATCAGGCCGGCCAACTGCTGCTCACCCAAGCCAAGGCAGGCCAAATCTCCGAAACCATCTTCGGCATGTGGCTCCATACCGTCAAAACGGACGACCCGAAAGCCATCGAAATCATCCGCACCCTGCTGCAGTCGGCCGCCTATCAGAAAATCAACCCGGCATACCTCGCAGCCGCAGCCGACTCGAAACACTTCGGCTCGCGAGCTTCCATCAACCGCTCGCGGGTCTCCCCGGCAATTGTCAGCCGTAGCCTGCTCGACCTGCCGGAAAATCCGAATCCAGCCCAGGTCGAAGCCGCGCTGGCCGACGCCATCAGCAAGGCAAAAGCATCGCCACAAGCAGTCTCGATCATCGGTCTGTCCCCCGTGGCCGCACTACCCGAATGGTCTGAACAAACCCGCAGCAACGTGCTCTCGCTGTTCTTGGAAAACGCACCGATCGGCAACTGCCCGCCGCGCCAAGGCTACGAGGAACTCGTCATCCGCATCGCCAACCAATTCGCCTCCAGCGACACACCGCAAGCGATCGAACCCTACATCGCCGGCCTCTGGCACGCCGCCGCCGCCACCAACGACACCCGTCAATACAAAGGTGCCGCGGCTCTCAACGCCTGCATGACCGCCAGCCTCGCCAAGGGCCAAGCATCCATCGCC
>JACCDY011309662.1_pt1 | contig 48355 bp, 46 predicted proteins | sample 7446391 | NCBI WGS metagenome assembly JACCDY01 (sample SAMN15323451, study PRJNA562643) | freshwater metagenome | isolation source: river surface water | place: USA:Blue River Watershed | collected 2017-08-18
AGCGCGCTTGCGGATCCCTTCCGCCAGGTCGATGGCAGCACCGATGGCGGCATCCATGTTGTAATATTCCCACTCGGCGAAGCGCCCCAAGAGATACATGCCCTTGGGCTCAAGGACCGACTTGATCTCATCGATCCGTTTCCTGGTGCCGATCTTCTGGATCGGATAGGTGAACGGGGTGAACTGATGATCGATGTATTTCGGGTGGTATGGCGCACGCGCCAGCGTGTCCAGAATCTCGTCCTTGCCGACTTCGTCGGTGAACTCAATGGTGGCCGACAGGATGCCAGCGCGGTTGTTGGTCGCGGAAAAATTGCCGGTGTTGATGATCCGGTGGGCCTTGAGCTCCGGGTCAGGGAGATAAATCCAGCTGTATGGGTTGCAGTCGACCTCACACAGCACCGTGGTGGTGCCGTGATAGGCAAGACCCCGGATGTCGGCATCGAAGCCACCGAGATCCACCGAACCGGTGACGATGCCGGGCAATTGCTTGAGGTTGCCGGCGTAAATGACGCAATCGAAAGTCTCGTTTCCATTGATGGCCCATTTTTGGCCGGCGGCATCATGACGGATGCTGTGGATCGATGCATCGCAACGGATGTTGATGCCGGATGAAAGCCGGTCGACAAGGAACTGCGAGCCGTTGTTCCTGGGATAATAGAAGGAACTGTGGACCATCGCCGATTCCGCGGTTTTTTTGATGTTGTTGGCCAGAATTTCGGCCACGGTCGGCATTGGCAGTTTTCCAGCCAGCCAGTCGAGCGGCACGTCGTGCAGATCCTGCCGCCAGATCTTCTCGTTGTATGGCCTGAAATACAGCTCGTACAAGGTATCACCGAATCGGCGTCTGAGGAAATCAGCGAAATTCGTCGGATCGGCCGCTGGTGATTTCTCCAATTCCAGAAGCTCGGCCACCACTTGATCCACCGTTTCGGGGCCGAGCTCGGCCAGATGGTTTTCGATCGGGTAGCCGATCGGCTTGCCGAGGAAAATCGCCGCGTTGCGTGTTGCGCTGATGAATTCGGTCTCCCGGTCGAAGATGCCCCAGAAGTATTCCAGTACATCCGCCCTTCTGGAGTTGAAGACATGGCCGCCGACCATGTGATAGAGATTACCGTCCACCCGCCGGCACTTGATCAGGCCGCCGGGACGACAGTCGGATTCAAAAACCGTCACCTCGAAATCATCCCGCAGCAACCGGGCGACCGTTAGCCCGGAGATTCCGGCGCCAATGACGGCTACAGTTTTTTTCATCGGCGTGTGGATGGATGAAGTTCGTGATCGGGCGCGGGCAACGAGGCGGCCTCGTTGCGCATGAGGTGAGATGCCCGCTGCGAGTCGAAATTGCCGGACCTGCGGCATCGGGGAAAGCAAATTCGGCCAACCGACACCGGCATGCCTGTCCGCGCTTCGGTGTCGGCTCGCAAGCCCGGGGTGCACTCAGAAAACCATGATTGAACATCAATGGCGAACAGTCCATAACCCCGCAGCAGATGCTGAAGATTTTCCTGATGACCAAGAATGACGTGGGTTTCATCGAGAATTGGATCCTCTATCATGGCTACCATTTCGGCCTCGAAAACCTGCATTTGCTCGATGGATCGGACGACGAACGGGTGCTCGCGATCTATGATTTTTACAAGAAGCACGGGCTGAATGTGCATCACACGGCGACAGGACTCAACGGGCTGGCTGATGAGCTCACGGCATTGATGGCAAGGCATGCCGATGGCGATCATTTCCTGATCAAGATGGATTCCGATGAGTTCCTCGCTTACGCGGAACCACCGTTGCTGCAACGGGCTGCGGTGAATTCCGCGGCAGCAGCACTGCGCTTGATGCGGCAGAAGCGCCGAAAGCTGTTAGGAAAGTCGGCAAGCCAGAAGGTCAGGGATTATGATTGGGTGGTGCCGGATGAGGCGCGATTGCGCGCGGACCGTTTCACGGAGTTTCTCCGTGCGTTGCCCAAAACGCCTTGCGCCTACAAGGCCGGACTGACGGTGAATTCGATTCCCGCCACCGGGCATGTGACCGATGCTCCTCTTGAGGTTACGCGCTTTGCGAAAATGGAATGCACGGATTTCAAGTCATTCTTCCATGCGAGCGGCTTCGTTTCGATTGATCTGGGCGGGCATGGTGGCGAGGCGAAGGACAAAAGCAGGGTCATCTTCACGGGCCTGACGGTTTTTCATTACCACTTTACCAGCGTGGCTGATTTCGTGGCCCGGGCCAAAAAGGTGCTGGTGTCCCATGAATTCATCGCCGATGCGGATGAGCTCGAGGTTCAGAAAGCCAAATTGGAAGCCCTGATGGCGGCGGGCATGACGACGTCGTCGCATAAAATCCGCTTCTACCTCGATTATCTCCGGTGTGCGGGTGACCCGGCCGCCATCGAACGCCTGGCGGCATCTTATTTTCACCCGTTCGGCGGGGCGACCAAAGAGACGGTGGAGATCAATCTGATCAGGGACACGCTCGTCATGATCCGGTCGCGCAGCGACTTTCCCGTGAGGTCAGAAGTTGCCACTCATGGCGCTTGATCCGGGATGCCGGCAGAGCAGGGCGAGGGTAGGCCGGCGAAATCACCGAATCGGCCTGCCGTATGGAGCGGTCGTGAGGCGGCAAGAGGCGATCAGCCGCGGCCTGCGCTTAGCCATCGACGGCGGGCCGGGTGCCGTGCATGATCCCGGCATGGCCAAGATCGGCGAGCGCGTTTCCCTACCCATCCTCCGCGAGAGCAGTCACGGACTGCACCTCGACGGCGGCGAGCTCGGCGAGGTGTTGTTGCCCGGTCGTGAGGCGCCGCGATCGGCGCAGCCGGGCGGCTCGCTCGAGGTGTTCCTCTACACCGATTCCGAGGACCGCCCGATCGCGACCACCAAGCGGCCGCACGCGATGCCGGGCGAATTCGCCAAACTCAAATGCATCGACGTCACCAGCTTCGGCGCTTTCCTCGACTGGGGCTTGGCCAAGGACCTGTTGGTGCCGTTCCGCGAGCAGAAGCAGCGGATGATTTCCGGCCGCCAGTATCTGGTGCGCGTTTATGTCGATCCGGTCAGCGACCGCATTCTGGCTTCCAGCCGCCTCGCCCGCTGGCTCAACAAGACTCCGCAGCGCTACAAGCCGAACCAGAAGGTGGAGCTGCTCATCTGCGGCCAGGCCGATCTCGGCTACAATGCCATTGTCGACGGCAGCCACGCCGGCCTGCTCTTCGCCAGCGATGTGCACCAGGAGCTGCGCATCGGCGACCGTCTTCCGGGATACGTCCGCGCAGTGAAGGAGGATGGCAAGCTCGACCTCAGCCTGCAGGCGCACCGCGGCGAACGCGTCGGCAATCTGGAACAGGCGATCCTCGCCGAGCTCAAGGCGCGCGGTGGTTCGTGGCCGATCGGCGACCACAGCAGCCCGGAGCAAATCCGCGACGAACTCGGCGTCAGCAAGCGCACCTTCAAGCAGGCGATCGGCTCGCTGCTCAAGCGCAAGCGCATCCGCATGGACGCCAAGGGCATCAAGCTGGTCTAAATGCCAGCGGCGGCTGGGTCATGGCTCTTATGGCCCGCCAGCTAATAAAGCAGACATCGTCGGCGATCACGCTACAGTGCAGCCCGTGAATGTCCTCGCCACCCTCGACCGCTGGATGCGCTGGCCGCTGGTGCTGGTGCTCGGGCTGTTGTGGTCGGGTCTCACCTGGCTGAGTTTCCAATCGATGGATGTCGGCGAGGAAGAGGTCGATTCCAGCGTGTTGGCGCGTTACTACGACCGCGACCTGCGGCTGCTGGATGCCGCCAGCCGCAGCGGCGCCTACGGGCGCTGGCTTGCAGGCGATGACGATCGTGAATCGCTCTACCGCGATTGCCTTGACGCGCTTGAGCGCGGCCATGCCGCAGCACTCGGCGACGACGGACCGCAGCTCACGCGTTACCTCAAGCACCAGCTCGGCGAGTCCACCGAGGAGCCGGATGACGATCCGGACTACCTTAAGGAAATGCACGATTGGTTGTTGTCGGGCGCCGGCAATGCCTGGGATTTCGAGCTGTTCCTGCTCGCCACCGATGACGATGAAGTGGCCGCCTTCTACCAGCGTCAGAACGACCGCTTGATGACGCGGGTCATTGCGCTGAACCTCCTCACCGACGGCCTGTCGCTGCTTGGTTTCGTCTGCCTAGTGCTGATGTTCGTCCGCTGGCGCGCCCAGGCGATCCCTCGTCCGCACCGGCTGACCGCGCAGTGGTCGCCGCGCGTGGTCCTCGGTTGTTTTTTCACCGTGTTCCTGTTGCAGCAGCCGTGGAGCCTGATCATCGGCATGCAATACGATGCGGTGTCGATGGTCCTGCCCGAATGGCTGGCCTACATCGGATACGACCTGATCTTCCGTTTGTTTGACTCGGGATTGCTGGTCCTGCTGTTCCTCGGTTCGCCTTTCATCGCCTACCGCTTCTTCGGTCAGGGCAAAGGGGTCGCCTGGGTGCCCTTGCTCGCCATGGTCGGTTTGCAATCGCTACTGGAGATGGGCCTGTTCTATTCCGCGCCGCTGACGCCTGCGGATCCGACCGACTTCATGGAAGTGGCCGACCCCGATGCGCCATACTTGCTCTCCTTGCTGCTGAGTGCGGTGGTCATTGCGCCCATCTGCGAGGAAGTCGTTTTCCGTGGCTTCCTATTCCATGGGCTGCGCTTGAAACTCGGCAACCTTGGCGCGGGGCTGCTGTCGACCGGGCTGTTTGCACTCGCTCACGCGCAATACGACATCTGGGGGCTCTTGTCGGTCGCGCTCACCGGTGCCGGTGCCGCCTACCTGACGCTGCGCACCGGCTCGCTGACGAGCGCAATCGCCTACCACGCGCTGCTCAACCTGATCGCATGCGGCAGCGTGTATTACCAGTACCAGATGCCGCTTTGAATCGGAGGCGGGATATGGGGGGAGTCCGGTAACGCCGGATCATGGAAGTCTTGCCAAAGGCCCGGAGATTCGGCGATGAAGCAGCGCATGGAGGCTGGTGTTGTCATTGTCGGAGTCATCGTGCTTGCCGTCATCTTCCGGTTGATCGCCGGATCCTTCGATGGCGAGCGGGTGGAAAGTTACCTGCGGGAAATGAACTGCGAGTTGATCGACCGCAGCTGGGATCCGTTCGGGCCCGGCTGGTTTGGAGAAAAAGACTCGCGCATCTATCAGGTCGTCTACCGTGATCACGCGGGCAATGTGCATCGCGCACATGTCAAAACCTCGATGCTCAGCGGAGTTTACCTGACCAACGATGAAATCATCGAGGCCGGCCCACCACCTTCCGCCGAAGAGGAGATTGCCAATCTGCGCAAACGCTTGGCCGAGCTGGAAAGTCGCGTCGGTAAGCCTGATGCCTGAGCGTCTCCCCTTTGAGGATCGGAGGTGGAATGTGGCCACCAGATTCTCATCGCAACTACGGCCCGCCGCTGCTAACATCCGCAATCATGGAATGGATGAGGACATTGCTCTTGGGCACGCATGGCAAGCCCGGCCTATTAAAGCACCCCGATCTGGTTGCAGCCGAGAAGGCCATCAACCAACAGGGGGTGTTCCAATGGCGGGATCGCATGGACCAATTGGATCGTGACCAACGGGTTGCCGAGCTTGAGGATGAGCTGGCGCGTCAGCGGTTGGCGATCCAGGCGCTCACCCGTTTCCTGATCACCAAGGGCATCGTCCAGCAGGCGGAACTCGACGCGTTCATCCAGACGGTCGATGCCGAGGACGGCGTGGTCGATGGCAAGCTGGCCATCAAATCGAAAAAACGCCGGCTCCAGCCGGACCGCAAGGTGCAGGGGAAGGTGTTCCAGAAACTGGCCGATCCGCCGCAGCTCAAACGCCGCAGCAAGGACGAGGTGAAGCCGATCAGCGTGAAGAAGCGGGACTCAGGGAAGAAGTCATGAAGCTGCAGACACGCATCCAGATCGGGTTCTTGCTATGGATCGTGCTGGTGGTGTTTTCGTGTCTGTTCATCGCGGCTTTTGAATGCCATGGCCTGAAAACCTGCCACCAGTGCGGGAGTCATCAACCCTACACGGAAAAGAGCTACTGGGTATTGGGGTTGGATTGGGATGAGGAATCGCCGGGTGCGTTCCAACCCTCGGTTCTGTGCCGGGACTTTCCGGATTATGCCTGCGAGCACGGTTGGGATTCGGTCGAACTGGACTGCAAGGCGATCTGGCCCAATCCACTGCTGCTGCGCCCCCAATTCTATAGAGAGGGCCAGCGTGCCAATGCCTTGGCCAGTCAATACAACCGGGATGCGGTCTTCCGCAGTGAGCTGAATGCGCTGTTGGGCAAGGGAGTCGTCGCCCGGACGCACTGGTTTACCCGGTTGTCGGAGAATTGCATGGATGGCGGCAGGTGCCGTTTGGAAACCAGCGATCCGCAAGACCAAGCCTTGCTCGAATTGTTGAGCCGTCGCGAAATGACGGCTCCCTGAGCCGCGGGTCGCCGCCTCGTCCTTGACAGCCATGCGATGACTGGTGGGCCCGCTTCAGCTCAAATGCTGATATTGAAACCACGGATTACACGGATTTACGGATTTCGAACAAGTTGTGAAGATTTCTCTATTTCATCATCAGGTGAATGGAATAGACCGTATGCAAAACATCAGCGTTTCAATCCAATCCGTAACAATCCGTAAAATCCGTGGTTCAAAAAACGCCCGAACTGCAGGGCGACTTCGGAGCTCGGCTTCAGCAAACCCATCATGTTCATCGCCCACCTTCCCGCCGGTTACCTCGGCGCCTGCCTGCTGACCCGCGGGTCCGACAGCCCATCCCGCCGCGGGATTTTCCTGGCCTTCCTGATCGGCAGCATTCTGCCGGATCTGGACATGCTCTATTTCTACCTGATCGATCAGGGTCGGCATCTGCATCACCACTACTGGACGCATCTGCCGGTGTTCTGGATCGCTGTGCTCGCGGTGTCCGTGCTGGCCTCCGTGCTTTACCGCCGTCGGCACTGGGCCCTGCTGGCGACCGCGCTGGTCGGCGGGGTTTTCCTGCACCTCGTGCTCGACACGCCGTTTGCCGGCATCCTCTGGTTGTATCCGTGGAGCGAGCGCGACTTCCACTGGCTCACCGTGCCCGCCACCCGCAACTGGTGGGTATGGAGCTTCGTCTTCCACTGGTCCTTCCTGTTTGAAGTTGCGATTTGTGTGGCTGCGGCGGTTTTGTTCGTCGTGCGGCGGCGGAAAAAATGTTAGAAATCCGATCATGAACCGAAACCACTGGCTGCTTGTCACTGCGTTGCTATGCGTGGTGCTGTATGTTTTCTGGATCCTGTGGCCGCATGTGCGCTTCCCCAAAGTGATCAATACGGCCGAGTTGAGTGAGGCGGAAGTGGCGGAGATCGTAGAACAGCTTGAAGCAAAAAACGCGTTTCCCGGGCGGATGGAGCCGAGAACCATCCTGCAGGATTTCATCAACCCCTGGACGCGGCCGAATTACGCGGTGGAGATCAAAACGCGAGGGGGCATGCGAAGCCTGCTTTGGCTCACGCCCTATTTGGATTATCCGGAAACACCACGATTGAACTTCATGGCGATCCATCATGAGAATGGTGATTGGATCGTGAGCCCCGGGCCGCGTCCCACGAAGTGATGGTGGTGATGCTCTCAACGTAGGCGCGGTCGTGAGACCGCGGGATGAAATGGAGCAGCGAAGGAGCGGGCTGCCGTCTTTTGTGAATCTCCAATGTCTTTCTTTTTTCGCGCCCGACACCCCGTATGACTGCATCCTTTGGGTGTATCCGTGGAGCGAGCGCGACTTTCACTGGCTCACTGTGCCCGCCACCCGCAGCTGGTGGGTGTGGAGCTTCGTCTTCGATTGGTCCTTCCTGTTTGAAGTCGCGATTTGTGTCGCTGCGGCGGTATTGTTTGTTGTGCGGCGCAACGTCCTAATCACCAAGTCGAATCGCAAACGCCCCGAATGATGAGCGTTTTTGACCACAGATTACACAGATCACACGGATTTCAGAATGCATTAGATCAGTTTGGAAGCGATTTCCACAACCTGCTCCTCATCCGTGTCCATCCGTGTCCATCCGTGGTTCAATTGCTTTTTCAGGTTCAATCCCCCAGGCAATACAGATACCCATCGCGCGAGGCGGCGTAGACGCGGCCGTCCCAGCACACGGGCGTCGAGTCGAACATCCGCTCGGTGAGCGAGTCGAGGCGGGTGAGTTTGCCTGCCGGTGACACGCGGAACAGATCGAGCCCCTTGTCGTGCGGCGCGATGATCCGATTGCCGAGGAACAAGGGGGTGGAAATGCTGCCGGCGGCGAGCTGGACCTGATCGAGCACCACCGGCATCGGCAACTCGTATTGCTGCAGCGGGTCCTGTGTCGTGCGCTGCGGGTCGATGCGTTGGTGGTCGACCACGCTGAGCATGCCATCGACCCCGACGAAGCAGGCGTAGTGGGCGGGGACATCGGAAGCATAGCGGTCATTGATCGCCACCGATCCGACCAGCCCGCCTTTCCATTCGTAGAATTCCACACTCGGCAGCGGGTGGAACCATTCGATTGCCTTTCTGCCGGTCTTGCCGGGGATGATCTTCATCACGCCGCCGTGGCCGGGGATGAATTGTTGTTCGATGCCGAGCAGAAAGCGATCGTCGGTGGTCAGCGGCATCGTGCTGTTGAGGTCGCCGCCGATGCGGAAATCCCAACCCAATCCGCTGAACCCGCTGCCGTAGGAAAACAAGCGCCCGCAGCCGGCGGCAAGGTAGGCTTTGCCTTTGCGCAGCGTGGGCGAGGCCTCGTTGGACAACTCGCTGCTGTAGATCGAGAGGTCCGACTTGGTATAGAGGCGGTAATCCTTGATGACGTTTGGCGTGCGGTAGCCGTTCGGGTGGGTCGATAGCTTCCGTGGGTCCAGCACGGCGAGGTGGCCGTTTTCGAGTGGCGCAACCACCCGGTCTTCCAGCACCAATGGCGAGCCATCGACGTCGCGGCTGTTCGAATGCGTGCGCGGCACATCCAAGCGCCAGAGTTCTTCGCCGGTCGCATACGACAGGGCATGCAGGCTGAAGCCGGTGCCGCTGACGAAATCCTGATCAAACCCGCGGCGGCTGCCGGCCATGATGACGTAGCGCGAGTCCGCCGTTCCTTCACCGAGGTCCATGAAGGTCGGTGTGCCCTTGATCGAATCGCCGAGGTCGTGCTTCCAGATCACCTCGCCATTGCTGGCGCGGATTTTCCGCAGGTGATGATCCAGCGACCCTTGGATCAGGAACAAGTCGCCGTGTTCGGAAATGATCAGCGGCTGACCCGTCCAGCCGGCGCCTTTCCACGTTTTGAGGTCTTGGCCGATGTGGGTGCTGCCGCTGCCGAGCGGGATGCGCCACTTCACCCGCAGGTGGTCCGGCGCGCGGTTGCCGTAGTAGTTGCGCTGGCCATCGCCGAGGTAGGTGCTGATGCACGGCTGGATCTGGGCGACCGCGCTGAGCGCACTACCAAGCCAGAACAGGAGATGGAGGGTGGGCCTCATGGGAGAGTAAAGAAACCGCGGATGGACGCGGATGGACGCGGATGAAGGGAAAGTAAAAGAGGAGGTCGTTACGACTTGGTCATTTTCAGAAATCATGCAGCCAATCCATTTTTCAATTCCCACATCTTTATCCGTGTCCATCCGCGTTCATTTGATTTCACCCGCCGGTGAAACCCTACGGGCTCTGCGCTACGCTTGAGTCCATGTCGCTCCGCTCCATTGCGGTTCTCTTTCTGCCTAGTGTTCTAGAACCCGGAACGGATATCGTCGAGCTCGATGGTTCCCGGGTAGCGTTTGTAATCGCGGTCGATGTAGTGCCACCACTCGGCTGGGAGCGGCCAGAAGCCGGCAGTGGTCATCGCTTGTTGCAGCACGCGCAGGTTGTGGCGGATTTCCGGATCCGGGTGGAGGTAATTGCTGGCGGCTTCCGGCGTGAAGGCATCGAAGCCGGTCGGCATCCGCGCCGGGCGGCCGTCGAGATGGACCAGCGTCACATCGACTGCCGTGCCGCACGAGTGTTGTGACGGCGCATTGCGCGGATTGGCGACAAAGGTGTCGTTGTGTTGCGAGGCCTCGAACAAGCGCATCTGTACGCTTGGCGGCCGATAGGCATCCCAGATGAGGATGCGGAACCCCTGCTTGCCGACGATGCGGTTGGCATAGGCCAGGCGCACTGCCGTGCTCGGCCGCAGCAGGGCTGGAAACTTCGCCGGGTAGAGCGGCGTGCCGGTGAAGTTGTCCGGGGTGCCGTAGCGCAGGTCGGCGGTGATCGTCGGGTCCACCTCGCGCACGGCGATCAGATCCCGGGCGGCGAACACCGGGTTGCGCGACACCGGGAGCGGCGTCTGATGGTCGATCAGTGGCGGCGGCGGGCTTGGCCGGCATTGCGTCAGCATCAGCGCAGCTGCTGCCGGCAGCAGGGTGGGAAGGAGGCGCATCGGTGGATCAGAGTGCGCTTTCGACGAAAGTCGGATGGAAATGCATGGTGAAGAAGTCGTCGGTCTTCGCCATCATGGCATCCGGGTTGCCGGGGAATGGCGTCGAGTCCGGCGGCCGCGGGATGTTGCGGCCGATCGTCGCATCCTCGGGGTGGCTTTGGCGGATGCTCACCGGGGTGCCCACGCTGACCAAGCGGAAGAATTTCGGCGCTACGTTCTTGTGCATCCGCAGGCAGCCGGTCGATGCCGGATACGGTTTCATCCAGCCGGTGTGGAAGCCGTAAGCCGGTTGGAACTCGCACCAGTAGGGCATCGGCGTGCCGCGGAACGACCAACCCGCCGGCTTGTTGCGCAGGTAGCAGGGCAGGACTTTGTCGCCCTTGACGGCATAGCCATGGGTGTTGGCGCGGTAGCGGTGTGTCTTCGCCCGGATCTGGAACTCGCCACGCGGCGTCGGCGTCTTCGACTTGCCGACGGTGACGGGCATGATCAGCAAGGGCTTGTTGCCCTCCATCACGTAGGCCATCTGGTTCGACAACGAGACTTTCACCCGCACATTTGCCGGGTTGCTCGGCAAGACTGCCGGACGGTCGTAATCGTTGTAGCGCTTCATCGCCGCGCTCATCGAGCGGTTCACGCACGATGGCAGCATCAGGCAGGCGAAGATGGAGAGCAGCAGCAGCGGACGGTTCATGGAATGGGCCATGTCATCGCAAAGTTGGCCGTCGGAGTCAATGGTTGGCGGTGGGGGATGATTGGAGCGCGGACTTCAGTCCGCCCCAGAGCACCTGCAATGATCCTGGCTTTGTCCTTGGCCTCATCGGGGGCGGACGGAAGTCCGCGCTCCATGCGGCATCCTGCTTGGATCGAGCGGCTTGTCCCGCCGTAGCCCGCAGGGCGAAGGCGGAAGCGAGGTCAACGTCTGCTTCCCAAGCAGGAGATTGACAGCGCGACAGTCAAAGCGCATATCAACTTTCGACGCGGGTGTAGCTCAGTGGTAGAGCGTCTGCTTCCCAAGCAGAATGTCGAGGGTTCGAATCCCTTCGCCCGCTCCACCATTCGACGCGCTTCGCTTGCTCATGGTCTCCGACCAAGAAAAAAGCGAACCGCGTCGAATGGTGCCCTGAGCAAACGCAGTGCGTCGAAGGGCTTAGATGGAATGAAAATGACGCGCTCCCCTTGCTCATGGTTTCATCATGAGGGGGGCTACACCAACGCCCTTGAATGTCGAGGGTTCGAAAGCAGAGCGAGCGCAAGCGAGCGGTTCTTGTTTTCAGGATGCGGAGGAGCATCCTGCATTTGGCTTGGGTCGAGCGGAGCGAGGCCAATCCCTTCGCCCGCTCCACCATTCGACGCGCTTCGCTTGCTCATGGTGCCCTGAGCAAACGCAGTGCGTCGAAGGGCTCAACATGAATGATGAATGATCGGGCGCTTCGCTTGCTCATGGTTTACAACCGAGGAAAAGCGAGCCGCGTCGAAGGGCTTAGATGGAATGAAAATGACGCACTCCCCTAGCTCATGGTTTCATCATGAGGGGGCTACACGCCCTTAATGCCGGTGCCCGTGTTCCGCGCAGTGGTCGCAGCGGACCCAGCCCTGTTGGCCGTCGCTGAAGAATTCCTTTTTCCAGATCGGCACGCGGGCTTTCACTTCGTCGATGATGTAGCGGCAGGCGTCGAAGGCGGCGTCGCGGTGGGCGGAGGAAACGCAGACGACGACGGCGAGTCCGCCGATTTCGAGCGGGCCGGTGCGGTGGCAGCAGACGGCATGGAGCAGTTGGAAGCGTTCCTTCGCCTCATCGAGGATGCGTTGACCTTCCTTGATGGCGAGCGGCGGGTAGGCTTCGTATTCAAGGCGGTCGACTTCGCGGCCCTGGTGGTGGTTGCGCACCCAACCTTCGAAGCAGCAGTAGCCGCCGGCTGCTGGGTCAAGCACCTGCTCGCGCAGCGCGTTGGGATCGATGGCAGTGGGGGTCAGGGTGAACATGGTGGGATCAAGGAGCTGGACCGCAGATGGATGCGGATGGTTTTTAACCGCGGATGGACGCGGATGGACACGGATGAAGAAAAGGTAAAGGAGGGGGTCGTTACGGCTTGGTCATTTGCAACAGTCATTAAATTCATTTTCTGTATTCACTCACCCTTCATATCCGTGTCTATCCGTGTTCATCTGCGGTTAATTCATCTTCATCCATCCGCAGTCCAATTCATCTGCGTTGATCCGCGGTCGGGTCAGCCGCCGGCGACGGGAGGGATGAAGACGATTTCGTCATTGGGGCTGAGCCATTGGTTCCAGTCGCAGAAGTCGCCGTTGCGGGCGCAGCGCAGGGCGTCGATGCGCAGGGAGAGGCGGTGGCGGAAGCGCAGTTCCTCGTAGAGTCCGCCGGTGGTGCAGGCGAGCGTGTCGATCGTTTCCTCATCGAGACCGCGTTCCTCGCGCAGTTTGGCGTAGTAGATGAGTTTCACGGGTTTGCTGCTGACGCCAAGTTCCAGTTTGGCCATGACTTCTTCCAGTTCTTCCGGGGTGTTGGCGCCGTCGAGGGCGACCGGGTTCGGCAGTTCGAGGATCTGCGGGTTGAGGCGTTCAAGAAAATGGCGGGCGCAGAAGTCCTCGTTGGCGATCGCTTCGCCGGCGCGGGCGAGTGCGGCGGGTGGGTACCACGCGCACAGCGGTTCGGCGCGGTGATCGATTCGGTTGGGGTAGGCGGTGGCGGCGTGGTCGGGTGAGCGGTGCTCGATGAGGTGGCGGATGGTGGCTTCGTCGATGAGGAACAGGTCGCAACCGAGCAGCAGAACGCCGTCATCGGGGAAGCGGGCGTGGAATGCTTCGAGTGCGGCGAGCGGGCCGGCACCCGGATGGAGGTCGGGCAGGAGTTCGGTGCCGGCCGGCACCTTTGTCACGTCGTTGCACGAGACGAAGACATCGTTGCTGATCGCGCGGGCGAGTTGCAGCAGGTGATCGATCTGCCGTAGGCCCGGGCGGATTTCGATCTGCGATTTATCGCGCCCCATGCGCTTGCTGAGTCCGCCGGCGACGATGAGGATTTTGGGTGGGGTGTGCATGGCTTGGGCGATCGTGGATTTTTAACCGCGGATGGATGCAGATGAATTAACCGCGGATGGATGCAGATGAATTAACCGCGGATGAACGCGGATGGACACGGATAAGAAGGATGAGTGAACTAAAAATCAGGTTGATGATGGTTGCAAAAGACCAAGCTGTAACGACCGCCTTCTTTACTTTTTCTTCATCCGCGTTCATCCGCGGTTAAAAACCATCCGTGGTTCAAATCGTTAGGCATGGTAATCCGATTTGCCGCCGGTTTTTTCGAGCAGGCGGATGTGGTTGATGGTGATGGCGGGGTCGAGGGCCTTGCACATGTCGTGCAGGGTGAGCGCGGCGATGCTGGCGCCGGTGAGGGCTTCCATTTCGACGCCGGTTTTGCTGGTGGTTTTGGCGGTGCAGTGGATGGTGGCGGTATTGGCTTCGAAGGTGATGGTGATTTTCACGCTGTCGAGTGGCAGCGGATGGCAGAGCGGGATGAGTTGGCTCGTCTGCTTCGCGCCCATCACGCCGGCGAGGATGGCGGTCTGGAAGACCGGGCCTTTTTTCGAGACCAGCTCCTTGCCGTCGAATTGGGCGGCGACGGCGTCGTTGACCGTGACCTTGGCTTCGGCGGTGGCGCTGCGGGCGGTGATCGCTTTGTCGGAGACATCCACCATGGCGGCTTGGTTGTTGGCGTTGATGTGGGAGAGATTCATGGGCGGGGTGGACTGTGGATAGTTGAAGATTAATTGAACCGCGGATGGACACGGATGGACACGGATAAGAAGGGTGAGTGAATGAAATCAGGTTGATGGCTGTTGCAAATGACCAAGCCGTAACGACCTCCTCTTTTACTTTTTCTTCATCCGCGTCCATCTGTGTTCATCCGCGGTTAAAATGTTGAGTCAGGCATTCGTCATGGGGTGCAGGGGTAGAAGGAAAGCAGGGTTGGGCTGCGGGTGTCGATGCCGGGAGGGATTTCGAGGAAGCCGATGGTGCCGCGGAGCGAGACGTAGTCGCCGGAGTTGGCGACGACGCGCGGTTGGCCTTGGGCGTCGATCGCCAGCAGCCAAGCGAGTTTGTCGAGGGCGTTGATGCCGGCGGGGCAGGCTTTGAGGCGCGGTGTGGGATCGTGACCGAGCATGGCTTGCAGGGCCGGGCGCACGGTGCGGCAGAAGGTGGCGAGCACGGAGACCGGGTTGCCGGGCAAGGCGAAGACCAGCGGTGGTCCGGCCCACACCGCGAGCGGCTTGCCGGGTTTTTGCAGCACGCCATGGAACAAGGGAGCGCCAAGCCGTTCGTCGAGCAGCGGGCGCATGAGGTCTTTTTTCCCTTTCGAAATCCCACCGCAGAGGATGACGACATCGGCGGCGGCGAGCGCTTGGTCGATGGCCTCGCGGGTGCTGCTTTCGTCATCAGCCACGTGGAGGTGGAGCACGGGTGGCATCCCGGAGTGATGGAGCATGGCGTCGAGCATCGGGCCGTTCGAGCGACGGATCTGCCACGGTTCCGGTGTTTGACTCACCGGCACTGCTTCATTGCCGCTGGAGATCAGGGCGATGCGGGGATGGCGGATGACCTCGAGTTGGCTCAAGCCGACCGAAGCGGCGATGGCGATTTCCGCGGCGCCGATCGCTTGTCCGGCGGCGACAAGCACGTCGCCGGTTTTCGCATCGCTGCCGGCAACGTGGATGCATTGGCCGGGCTGCCAGGGTTCGAGGATGTCACGATGATCCGCGCTGAGGTGTTCGTAAGGGACCACCGTATCGCAGTCGGCGGGCAGGCAGGCGCCGGTCATGATTTCCCATGCGTGACCGTCGCGCAGCGCGGCAGGTGGTGGATCGCCAGCAGCATGCAGGCCTTGGAGCGTGAAGGGTGGCGTGGACGAGGAGGCAAATGCGATGCCATCCATCATGGCGCGTGCATACGGTGGCAGGTCGCGGTCGGCGACGATCGCTTGGGCGAGCGTGCGGCCGATGCTCATGGCGAGCGGGATGCGTTCCGTGCCGAGCTGCGGCAGGGCCGCGCGGATGAGGGCATCGGCTTCGCGGGTGGTGACCAGTGAATTCATGGGGCGGCCTCCCAAGTGGTGGGCCCCTGATGCAGGGTGCCCGATTCGAGGATGCGGCAGCGCAGGCCGCCGCGACCTTTCATGAGTTCCTCCGTGCCTTCTTTGCCGCAGGCGCGGTCCATCCAATAACAGGGACGGCATTCCTCCGTGCCTTCGAGCAGGATGCCATTGAGGCGGAAGCGTTTGCCGATCCAGTCGTTGAGCGCGACGCCCGAAACCACCACATTGCGACGGAACGCCGCGGCCGGTAGTTCCGCTTGTTCGGCGAAGGCGCGGATCGCATCGATCACGGCCAGATCGATGAGCGTGAGTTGCCCTTTGTAGTCATCCTTGAAATCGAAGAAGCGGTCGCCGGGGATGCCGCGTCCGGCGATGAGCTCGATCGACGCGTGTTCTTCGATCGGGTGTTCGCCCGGCGGTTGTTCGTGGTGGCCGAAGTAATTGTGCCCCGGAGAGGTGAACAAATGGTGCAGGTGAGCCGTCACCCCGGCATTCTGCGGGGGCCTTGCGGAAGTGCAATCGGCATTTGGGGTCATGGTTGCAGGGCGCCGTAGAGCAATTTGAACGAGGCGAGCAGCAGCACGATCGCCAGCAGGCGGCGGATCGCGCTTGGGGGCAGGCGGAAGCTGCCGAGGCGCGAGCCGATGAAGCCGCCGACGAGAGCGACCGGCAGCAGGGACAGGAGTGGCCACGGCAGGGCTTGACCTTTTTGGGCGAAGCCGATCAGGCCGAACAGGGAATTGCCGGCGATGAAGACAATCGAGGCGGCGGCGGCGGTTTTCGGCTGGGCCCAGCGGGCGAACAGCAGCATGGGGGTGAGGAAGATTCCACCGCCGGTGCCGGTGAGGCCGGCGAGAAACCCGAGCAGGGCGCCGATGGGGATGGCCAGGCCGAGGGTCGGGGTTTTGGTTTCGGTGCTGGGCTTGGATTGCGGCAGCAGGAAGCGGATGGCGGAGAGCAGCAGCACGATGCCGAGCACGATGGCGATGACGGTGGTGGGCACGTGGAGGCGGGCGCCGAGCCAGGCGCAGGGCAGCGCAGGGATCAGGAAGGGCCAGACGAGGTGGGCGCGGTAGTGCCCACCGCGCACGAAGTGGAAGACGCCGAGGATCGAGACGCCGAGGTTGAGGATGAGGGCGGCGGGGCGGATTTCCTCCACCGCGATGCCGGCGAGCGTCATCGCGGCGATGTAGCCCGAGGCGCCGGCGTGGCCGACGCTCGAATAGAGCAAAGCCAGAACCAGGATGGCCAGATAGAGCAGTGGTTCGGGTTGCAAGGGGAAGTGCGGAGTTGTTTTTAACCGCGGATGGACGCGGATAAGAAGAGAGAGTGAATGAAGAAAATCGGGTTAATGACTTTTGCAAATGGCCAAGTCGTAATGCCCCCCCTTTACCTTTTCTTCATCCGTGTTCATCTGCGTTCATCTGCGGTTAATTCATCTGCATCCATCCGTGCCTGTATTCAACCGCCGAGGTAACTCATCTCCGCCTTGTGCGCCTGCAGGGAGCCGCGCAATTCGGAGTAGCGGTCGTCGCGTGACGACCAGATGCCCTGCAGGGTGGTGCGAAGCAAGCCATCATCACCGCCGCCGCGCAGCAGTGGACGCAGATCGTGACCATGGGCGGCGAAGAGACAACGGTACAAATGGCCGTCGGCTGACAAGCGCAGCCGGTTGCAGTCGCCGCAGAACGGCGCACTCACTGAAGCGATGATGCCGATCTCGCCACGGCCGTCGGCATGTTGCCAACGGCCGGCGGTTTCGCCGTTGCGGTTCGCAGGTAGTGGAGTCAGGGGAAAGCGTTTTTGGATTTCCAGCAGGACCTCGGCGGCCGACACCACCTGACTGCGGTCCCAGTGGTTGGTTTCGCCGACGTCCATGAATTCGATGAAACGCAAGGTCACGCCTTGTTCGCGCGCCCAGGCGACGAGCGGCAGGATCTCGCTTTCGTTGACGCCGCGTTGGATGACGGTGTTGACCTTCACCGGCAGGCCGAAGGTCTGGGCGGTGGAAATGCCGGCGAGCACGCGGTCGACGCGTGCGCCGACGCCGTTCATGCGGGCGAAGATGTCGGGATCCAGCGCGTCGAGACTGACCGTGACCCGTTGCAGTCCGGCGAGCGCGAGCGCTTCGGCATGATGGGCGAGGAGAGTGCCGTTGGTGGTCATCGCCAGGTCTTCGACGCCGTCGATGGTGGAAAGCATGGCCACTAGGTCCTCGAGGTTGCGGCGCAGCAGCGGCTCACCACCGGTGAGCCGCAGTTTGCGCACGCCGAGGCCGGTGGCGATTCGGGCGATGCGCACGATCTCCTCGAAGCTGAGGATTTCCTCGCGCGGCAGGAAGCGGTGGGCCGGGCCGAATTGTTCCGCCGGCATGCAGTAGCGGCAGCGGAAATTGCAGCGGTCGGTCACCGAGACGCGCAGGTCGCCCAGCGGGCGCTTGAGGAGATCGTGGAGGGGAAGCGTCACGAGGCGATCAGAACTTGTAGTTCATTTCCAATGAGACACGGGTGGTGGTCGGCAGGCCGTTGGCGCCGACGAAGCCATCGCCTTCGGATTCGAAGTGGGCGACTTTGGCGATGCCCAGCACGCTTTCGCTGAATTTCTTGGCCAGCACCGAGTCGACTTCCCAGCCGTAGCCGGTCGACACCTCGTTGTCACCGAGGGCGTGCACCGAGTTGGTCCAGTTCATGCCCCAGCACACCGGCAGCGTGTGGGCGAGATAGACGTCGGTCAGGCCGTTGTGCGTGCCGGCGAAGCGACCACCGATGAAGGCGTCGGCATAGCCGTTGAAGGCATGGACGGTGGACAGCGGTGTCTTGAGTCCGGCATCCAGGTGCTCGACGCCGAGCGTCAGCGACTGCTTGCCGAAGGCCTTGGTCGCGGTGGCGTGGGCGTAGAGCGCTTCCTCTTCGGCGGTGACGCCGGCTTTTTCCTGCCAGGCGAGTTCGCCGTAGAGGGTCAGGCCGAAGGCGTTGCCTTTGGCGCTGACGCCGTAGGTTTCGTTCTCCAGCGCCGGGCTGTCCTCGAAGTTCATCAAGTAGGCGTAGGCGCCGAGGGTCAGGCCATCGATGCCGGCGTAGCTGAGGTTGACCAGGTTGAGGTCGCCCGGCAGGTTTTCGAGGATGCCACCGGCGTCGGATCCGAAGATGCGGTTGACCTGGTTGATGTAGGCGTAGTTGAGCGTCAGGTCGCTGAAGTAGGTGCTTGCCACCGAGATCGCATCGAAGGTCTGCTCGTTCTGGCGCCAGCCGACGTTGCCGATGAAGGCGGCGTTGTCATAGATGATGCGCTGACGGCCGAATTTGGTGACGGTGTCACCAGCGCTGTATTGCAGGTAGCCCTGGTTGAGCTCATTGGTTTCTGGATCTCCGATCACCGAGTTGCCGACTACAGCGGGATCGGCCAGCGGAGCGCCGCCGTTGTAGTCATCGATGGCAGCTTGCGAGAATTCACCTTCGACGAAGGCGCTCAAGCCGTTCCACGACTGGGTCTTGAGTCCAAGTCGCTCACGAAAGGTGAAGGCATGGGAAGGGTCGAGACCATCGACTTCGCCGAACTCGTAGCGGGCGCGGATGTCGAGGGTGGGGGTCAGCAACGGCTCCCCGGCGGGAGTGGTGATGACCGGTGCGTCCGGCGTTCCGGCGATGGTCTGGCCGATGGCAGCCAGGGTGATCAGGGCATGTTGGTATCTCATGATGCGTGTGTATAGGTTCGGTAGGGAGATTCAGGGATCCGTGTAGCTGCGCTTCGGGTGCTTGACGAAATCACCGAAATGCATCGCCTTGAGGTGGCCGGCAGCGGTTTCCTTGAGCGCGATCAGTTCGTCGTGGAGCGGGCAGGGCGCGCCCACTCCGCACCAACCGGGGCCGAACGGACAGACGCTGGTGTCCTGGTTGCCTTCGAACAGGCGGACCACCTCGAACAGCGTGATGGTTTCCGGCTGTCTGATCAGCCGGTAGCCACCGCCGGGACCACGGGTGCCGTGGATCAGCTGGTGCTGGGCCAGGATCGTAAGCACCTTGGCCACGACCGGGTGTGACATGCCACGGCTTTCCGCGATCTGGATCGAACTCAATGGCGTGTCCTGATGATAGACTTCCGCGAGGGCGCTCATGGAGGCCACCGCACAGCTGCTCATTTTTCCGTATTCCAACATGGTATCAATCGGGGTTGCTTCGGGCCGTCCCCGTGAACACGGGGATGGCGACCTTGAGCAGCAGCGTATAGACCAAAAGTCCACCTGCCCAGATTCCAGCGGTGATTTTCCACTCGGTGGTGCTGGGGATGTATTCGACCAGCTCGTGCAGGGTTGAGGGGATGAAGCCGGGGATGATCAGGCCCATGCCTTTTTCGATCCAGATGCCGATGAAGGCCAGGATGCAGGCGGCATCCAGCGTCCACAGGTGGCTGTGCACCCCGGGCCGCAGCAACAGCACGGCAGCCACCAGGTTGAAACCGACCGAGGTCCAGATCCACGGGACCAGGGCGTCCTGTTCGCCATGGCCGAAGAACAGGTATTTGGCCGCCGCGCCGTGTGCACCACCGGTGTAGAATGAGGTGAACAGCTCGGAGAAGAGCATCAGCAGGTTGATCATCACCGTGACGCGCATGATGGCGGTGAGGGTCCGGATGGACCCTTCGCCGATTCTCATGCGCGTCATGCGGCGAATGATCTGCAACACAACGATGATGAAAGCGGGGCCGGCGACGAAGGCCGAGGCGAGGAAGCGCGGGGCGAGCAGCGCGGTGTTCCAGAACGGGCGCCCGCCGAGACCGCAGTAAAGGAAGGCGGTCACCGTGTGGATCGAAATCGCCCAGGCGATGCTCAGGAAGACGAAGGGCACATACCAACGCTTGTCGGGGACCTCGCCGAGGAAGCGTTTGTAGAGCAGGTAGCCGCAGATGTGGAGGTTGAGCAGGAGGTAGCCGTTGAGCACGATGACGTCCCAGGTGAGCATCGAGATCGGCCAGTGGAATTTGCCGAGGAACGGCAGCATGTGCCAGAAGCGGTCGGGTCGGCCGAGGTCGACGACCACGAACAGCAGGCACATGATGATGGAAGCGATGGCGAGCAGTTCGCCGATGATGACCGTATCGTGCAGATCGCGATCGTGGTAGATGTAGGCGGGGATCACCATCATCACGCCGCCGGCGGCGAGGCCGACGAGGAAGGTGAAGTTGGCGATGTAGAGACCCCAGGAAACGTGGTCGGTCATCGCGGTGACCTGCATGCCGTTCTGCACCTGCGACGCCCAGGCGTGGGTGCCGACGATGGCGATGCAGGTGAGCACAAACATCCAGGTGTAGAACAACCAGTTGCCCTCGGTGGCGAGGCGGAATGCCAGCCGCAGGAACTTGAAGTAACTCACGGCGTGGAAGCGCGCGTCGTGCGGGGCTTCAGTGGATGAGGGGTTCGCGTTCATCGGGTCATTCGTCGAAGAAGTAGAAGAAGCTTGGTTTGGTCCCCAGTTCCTCCTTGAGGACGAAGACCCGTTTGTTGGCCAGCACCTTGCGGATTTCCGAGTCGGGATCGAGCAGGTTGCCGAAGACCCGCGCGCCGGTCGGGCAGGCCTCGAGGCAGGCGGGCAAACGGCCTTCGCGGGTGCGGTGCAGGCAGAACGTGCACTTTTCCATCACGCCCTGCGGGCGGATCCGGTTGCTGAGGTACGATTGCTGCGGATTGATTTCCGCGGCGGGGATTTCCGGTTTTTTCCAGTTGAATCGGCGCGCGTGGTACGGGCAGGCGGCTTCGCAGTAGCGGCAGCCGATGCACCAGTTGTAGTCGACCACGACGATGCCGTCCTCTTCTTTCCAAGTGGCTTCCACCGGGCAGACATCGACGCAGGGCGGATGGTCGCACTGCTGGCACTGCACGGGCATGTAGAACTTCTCGGGGTGGGGCACCGGATGGCTGTAGTGGGCGTTGCCCTTGTCCATCTCCATCGAGCCCTTGGTCATTTCCAGCACCCGGATGTAGGAATTCGAGCTCGGCCGGTCATGGTTGTTCTCATGGTGGCAGGCTTCGGCACAGCGGCGACAGCCGATGCAGATGCTCAGGTTGAGGGCGTAGCCGAATTTCACTCCCTGCTGCGGCCGGTGGTCGGTGACCTGTACTTTCGCGCCATAGTCCTGTTCGGTGTCGCGCTCGATGCGGCGCAGGACGACTTCGAGGTCGAGTTGGGTCAATTCGCGGTAATGCTTCTGCAGGAAGTCATCGACGGTGGTTTCCTCGCGGGTCCAGTGCACGAGCGGTGCCAGCGCCTTGGCGAAGGCCGCCGCGCCAAGTGTCGCGGCACCCGCCTTGATCAGGTTGCGACGTGACATCAGCGGGCGGTCAAGGTCCTTGCCATGACAGCCGCAGCCGGAACCACAGGATGACTCATTCATGATGGCTTGGGGTTTCGCCCGTCACGGGCTTGGGTGGGAAAACCGGAGTCACCAGCGGATAGGTGGGCTGATGCGGGTCGTGACAGTCGATGCAGGTGTTGCGTTGGCGCGGGCCCCGTTTGAGATCCCAATAGCCGTTCATGCCGCCGTGGCTGCCATTCTGGTAATCGCGGTGCTGCGGACCGTGGCACTGGGCGCAAAGTTTCATGCTGTCCTCAAATCCCAATGATTGCCCGTCCGAACGGCGCAGCGAGTTGTAGTCCCCGGCGTTGTGGCAGCTCAGACAGCTCAAGTCACCGTGCCGGTAATGCAGCCCCTGATGGAACTCATCGAGCTGCTCGCTGCGTGCGGTGGCCACCTGCGGTGGGCGGGTGTCGTGGCAGCTGGCGCAGGAAACCATGACGGGGCGGCCCTGATGATCGCGCTTGCCGCTGTCGACCATTTTGTCCCCACAGGGTTGGCGGATCTCCACCGCGTGAAGCGGTCCGGCCGGCGGAGCCTCCCAAACCAGCGGACGCGCAGGCGTCTGATCCCGGCCAAGCCAGATCCATACGAGAGCGCCGACAAAGCCGATTCCGATCGTCGCGATCACCGCGGCGAAGGCCATTTTACCGTAGGAGCGGGTGGCATTCATCACTTCCGAGCCGCCTTGTGCAGGCCGCTGAACCACCGGATACATCGAAGCCGCAGCCCTATTCAAGAAAAAGATTACTTTTTTTCTTGAATGCCGCAGCGGGCTGCGGCATTCCATGGATCAACCCAAGCGAAACGATGCCAATCAATGGACTGATGGTGACCTTTTCGGAGGATCCGGCAACAGCGGCGGCCGCCCATGAGGCGATGTTGCGCCGCGAGGGTATCGAGTGCGGCGAGCGTCAAGGGCGCTGGCTGCCCTTGGTGACCGAGGCCCGCGACGATCGCGAGGCCCGCGATCTGCACGGATGGTTGGAGACCCTGCCCGGCGTGGACCAGGTGGGGGTGATTTTGGTCGGCTTTGACGAACCCTGAACTCATCATGCAAACCGTAGAACGACGCACATTCCTCAAGACGGCTGCCATGGCGGCGGCGACCGCGGCCGTCGGCCGGCAGGCCGGAGCGCAACCCGTGGCCGAAGCCGCGACTGCCGGCATCCGGTGGGACAAGGCCCCCTGCCGATTCTGCGGCACCGGTTGTCACGTCAAGGTCGGCGTGGAGAACGGCAAGGTGGTGGCGATTGCCGGTCATCCCGATGCCGAGGTCAACAAGGGGCTGCTGTGTGTGAAGGGCTACCACGTCGGCGGCATCCTCTATGGTGAGGACCGCCTGCAGCATCCGATGCTGCGGCGCAACGGCAAGCTCGAGCGGATCAGTTGGGATGAGGCGATCGACATCGCCGCGCGCAAGGTGATGGAAGCGCCCGAGCAGTTCGCGATCTATGGCTCCGGGCAATGGACGATTCCCGAAGGATACGCCGCCCAGAAATTCATGAAGGGTGGTTTGTCGAACAACCACATCGATCCCAACGCCCGCCTGTGCATGGCGTCGGCGGTCACCGGTTATTTGAGCACCTACGGCGTCGATGAACCCGCCGGTTGTTACGATGACCTCGATGCCTGCGACGTGCTGATCCTGTGGGGCAACAACATGGCCGAGATGCATCCGGTGTTGTTCTCGCGTTTCATCGACCGTCGTTCGCGCGGCGAGAAGGTGGTGCTCATCGACATGGGCACGCGCCGCACGCGGACCACCGAGTTCGCCGATCATTTCCTGCAGTTCCGTCCGCAGTCCGACCTTGCGATCGCCAACTGCATCGCCCATCAGCTGCTCGAGAGCGGCGCCTGGGACAAGGAATTCGTCGACAAGCACTGCGCGTTCCGCGCCGATGCTGAAAAACCCGATCTGTTCGGGGTGGCGATCGATTTCGAGACATACCGCAAGCGGATGGCCGAATACACGCCGGAGAAGGTGAGTGAGATTTCCGGCTTGTCGGTCGAGCAGTTGAAGTTGCTGGGCGATGTGTTCGCGGACAAGAAGCTCAAGGTGACCTCCACCTGGTGCATGGGCATGAACCAGCACACGCGCGGCACGGCGATCAACCGTCTGGTTCACGGCATTCATCTGCTCAGTGGCAAGTTCGGTACGCCGGGCAACGCGCCGACCTCATTGACCGGGCAGCCGTCGGCGTGCGGCACCGCGCGCGAAGTGGGCACGCTTGCCCATGCATTGCCGGGCGGACGGATCGTCGCCAAACCCGAGCACCGTGCGCAGTGCGAGAAGCATTGGAACCTGCCAGAAGGCCGGATCAAGGAGGTGCCGGGTCACCACACCGTCCTGATGTGGGAGAAGTTCTGCACGCCGACCGACAAGGGTGGCGACATCCGCACCATCCTCGTGCAGGTCACCAACCCCGGGCAGTCTCTGCCCAATCTCAACAAGTTGTTCCGCGGCAAACAGGGGTTGAAGGACAAGTTCCTGATCGTCTCCGATGTCTATCCGACCGCGACCACCGAGCTGGCCGATCTGGTGCTGCCGGCGGCGATGTGGGTGGAAAAGAGCGGAGTGTTCGGCAATTCCGAGCGCCGCACGCAGCAGTGGTTCAAGATGGTCGATGCCCCGGGCGAGGCGCGTGAGGATCTGTGGATGACCATCGCCATCGCGCACCGGCTATTCGAGCTCGGCCACCCCGGCATGAAGGACAAGGACGGCCGTTTCATCCTGCGCGTCACCGATGACGCCGGCAAGGAAGTGCCGGTGTGGGATTACGCGCATTACCACGACGTCAACGTCGACCGCTTCCTGTATGAGGAATACCGACCGCTGACGCACATGAAGCACAAGCACGTCGCGCCTTACGACGTGTTGGCGAAACACACCGGCCTGCGTTGGCCGGTGGTCGAGCAGGCGGACGGCAGCTTCCGTGAGACGCGCTTCCGCTTTTCCGAATTCGATGACCCCTTCGTCAAGAAAGGCAGCGGCATCGATTTCTATCACTCGACGACCAATGACGGGCGCGCGCAGATCTGGTTCTGTCCGTACGAGCCGCACCCCGAGGAGCCGGATCAGGAGTATCCGTTGTGGTTGTGTACCGGCCGCGTGATCGAGCACTGGCACACCGGCACCATGACGATGCGCGTGCCGCAGTTGCGCAACGCAATGCCTAACAATTATGTCGAGCTGAACCCGGAGGATGCCCGCGACGCCGGCATCGGCAACGGCGACTCCGTGGTGGTGGAAACCCGTCGCGGCAAACTCGAGCTCAAGGCATGGATCCGCGGGCGTGGTCATCCGCCGAAAGGCTCGGTGTTCATTCCCTTCTTCGACGAGAAGCGTCTCGTCAACCTGCTGACCCTTGATGCCCACTGCCCGATCTCCAAGGAGCCCGATTACAAGAAGTGTGCTGCACGCATTCACAAGGCCTGAGCCATGACCACGCGCGACATCGAATCCTATTTCCGTCAGCATCGCCGGCTGCTGGCGGTGTTGCTGCTGGTGGTTTGCATGATGGCGGTTTCCGGTGTGTTCGTCGGCATGCGCCAGACCGCGGTGCAAGTGGATGCTCCGCGCCCGCAGCAAGCAGCGCTGGAGGTTGGCGAACATGGTTTGCCGCAGGCGCCGAAATACGCGCAGATCCGGCAAGCGGGTTGGCTGGCGAACGACCAGTGGCACTTCAGCCTGCTCAATCTGCCGCAGGCCGGATCGGACCGTGACGCCGCGCCACCCCTGACTGCGGCCGAGCGGAAGCAGGTGCTGGATGACCGGGCGCAGCGCCGTGCGTTCGATGGCGCGCCGCCGACGATTCCCCATGACATCAACACCCTGAGCGCGGCCTCCTGCACGGCATGCCACGGCCGCGATGTGAAGGCCTTGATCGCCGGCAAGCGGCCGCCGGTGATGAGTCACGCCGCCTATGCCAACTGCACCCAGTGCCATGTGCCGGGTGATGGCCTGCGTCGACTCACCGAGCAGGAGCGATTGCTGGTGGATTCCGGTTTTGAAGGTCAAGCGGCACCGGGTCCCGGTTGTCGTGCCTATCCCGGTGCGCCGCCGACGATGCCGCATCAGGTGTTCATGCGCGAAGACTGCATGGCTTGCCATGGTCCCTCGCGGCCGCAGGCGATCCGCAGCAGTCATCCGCAACGCCAGAACTGCCTGCAGTGCCATGCCCAGGATGGCGCTGTCGACAACCGTGAACGAAGCAGCGCCGAACCGATGCTCAGGCCATGAGTGGAGTGAGTCGTCGCGATGTGTTGTGCGCGCTGTTCGGCAGGTCGCGGCCGACCCGTGACTCCATGCCGACCCGCGTGCCGGCGACGGCTGAACGGCCGAGCAAGGCGCTCATTCTCGACCGTTACTGTCTCGCCCATCAGGGCAGCTTCTGCTCGGTTTGCCGCGAGCATTGTCCGGTGGAAGGAGCGATCGTCATCAGTCAGGGCAGGCCGCGCGTCGACCCCGACCCCTGCACCGGTTGCGGCAAATGCCAGGCCGTGTGTCCCGCACCACGCAATGCCGTGTTTCTCGTCGACTCCGCGCCCCGGCCCGGCATGATCGCCGTTCCGGCGCCCGTCGCCAGCTGATCATGGACGAATCCCTGCCACTACCCGAATTGCATCAAGGTGAACTGGACCCGGCCACCTTGCGCCAGTTGTTTGCTGATCTGCGTGCGCATGCCGAGGTGCTGGAGATCATTCCGAAATTCGGCCGGGGATATGTCGTGGATGCGGTGGAATCACCGTCGCTGGATGACGCGCTGGCCATGATCGAGGGCGGACAGCTGCGTGGTCTGCAGATCCGCTACCGCTATCAGGGCGAGGTCTGGTGGGACACCCTCATGCCGCAAAATGGCTCGGCGTGTCGATTGGTGCGGGTCAGGCATCAGGACCTCTGATGCCGTTTGCAGCGCTCAGCGCGGGTCAGGCGGCAGCTCTTCAGGCGGCAGCGGTGCGTCGCCGTTCTTGCGTTGACTGGTGTATGGGGAGTCGTAGATCTGCAGGTTGATCTTCTTGATCTCCTTGTCGATGTCGTTGCTCACCTTGCGGATCCAGATCCAGCCGCCGATCGATTGGACGACGAACAGGATCGAGAGGCCGACGAATAAGGGCATCTTGGGCGCCTGGATTTTTTTCAGCGACGAGAAGCTGGGCAGGTTCTCCAACAGCCCGCGTTTGCGGGTCGACTCCGAGACCAGCTGCGCGACCGGCCGTGGTGGCTCCACCCCGGCGGCGGCCGCCAGCATTTCATGGATTTCGCGCACGGTGGTCGTCTCGCGATCGGCATCGTCCTTCAGCCACGACAACCACGCATGCAGGTGGCCGCCGATGCGTTCGTCCACCTCGCGGCCATTCCAGCCCATGATGCCTTCGGTCAGGGTGATCAGCGAGTCGATGCCTTTGCCGATGTCGGCGCCGCCGGTGAGGCATTGGACCGGCGCCGGCCAGAACAGGAAGTGGGTGTCGAAGGCGTCGCCGGTGATTGCGATGCTGGCGCTGTCGGTTTCCACCCAGATGCCGTCCTCGCCGAGCAGGTGGGAGATGATTTGCGACAGCTCGAGCAGCTGCATCAGCAACTTGGTCGCCACTTCCACGGACAGCCAGGTTTCCTTGAGCAGTTTTTGCAGCGGTTCGGCATCGGTCCAGCGAGCGGCGAGGAACAACAAGCCGTCGTTGGCGTCGAAGCCGCCGGAGTCGACGCGCCGCAGCGACGGGTGTTGCAGGCGGATCAAGCGCTCGATCGCCACCTGGTAGGCCATCTCTTCGATCGCCTGCGTTTGTTCGCCGAGGTGGTCGAGGTGCACGTATTTGCGCAGCAGCACCTTGCGGCCGCTGGCCTGATCATAGGCCCGGTAGATTTCGCCGGCGCTGTCTTCGGCAACCTTCTCCTTGATGTGGAAATGATGGGCTCTGGCCATGAGCGAGGAGGCAACTTAGCAGGACTGGCGGAAATGGGAAGCAAAGCTTCGGCACCGGGCCGGGTGCCACAGACGGCGGAATTCACACAATCTTCACACAAGCCTCAACATCCGGCCATCTGCTTGGCCCACGGTGTGCACGATGACCTTGCGCCCATGGATCCAACCTGCCGCCGATTGGCTTGATGCGCCGACGGCTGGCCGGGTGCTCAGGACCTTCGGGCTGATGGTCGCCGGTCTGGCGCTCTACGGCTTCAGCGTCGGCTATTGGCGCGATCCGCTGATGGCCGGCTATGTGGCGGTGAAGATGCCCTTGTTGGTGATCCTCACGCTGCTCGCCAACGGATTGCTCAACGGATTGCTCGGCATGCTGTTGGGCATCGGCCTCGGCTTCCGCCAGTCGCTGCTGGCGCTGTTGTCCGCCTTCGCGTTGGCGGCATTGCTGCTTGGCTCGCTCAGTCCGGTCACGCTACTGCTCGCCTGGAACGCCACCCCGCCCGGCGCGCCGGGAGCGCATCAGGCGCATCAAGCGTATCTGTTGATCCACACCTTGCTGATCGCCTTTGCCGGCATTGCGGCGAACGTGCACCTGCATCGCCTGCTGGCGACCAAGGCGCCGACACCGGCCGCCGCCGCAATCACCTTGTTCGCCTGGTTGGCGGGCAATGCGTTCCTCGGTGCGCAGTTCTCATGGATCCTGCGGCCGTTTTTCGGCACGCCCACCCTCAAGGTCCAGTTCCTGCGCGATGACCCCATGTTCGGCAACTTCTACGTCACCGTCTGGAACGCTCTCGATCACAGCACCGGTGGCTACCCGCTGCCGGCCTTGCTGCTGATCATCTTCGTCATCGGCCTGTTGCTGGCCCGCGCCTTGTCCACCTCTCCAACCCCAAACCCGATCCAAGCATGAACTCCGAAACTCCAACGAATCCGCCGACCGTTCCGCCGCCGGCCCCCAATCCCGCGCAACCACCGCCGCTCGAGCCGCCATTGCCTGAACAACTCGACTGCCGCACGCTCTTCGAAGCGTTGCTGCGCCGACCGCAGGCGCTGGTCCAACGCCTCGCCGAGGGCAAGCACAACGCGACCACCTGTTTCCTCGGCATGGCGATCGTTTCGTTCCTGCTCTACGGCGTGGTCCTCGGTTGCTTTGCCAAGAACGAACAGCTGTGGGCGGCACCACTCAAGATCACCGCGGGCATGTTGTTTGCCGGGGCGATCTGTTTTCCGAGCCTCTACATCTTTTCCACACTGGCCGGGGCACGCGTGAGCATTGCCCAGCTGTCCGCCTGCCTGAGCGGTGCTCTTGCGTTGGCAGGTCTCCTGCTCTTGGGGTTCGCCCCGGCGGTGTGGATCTTTGCGGAATCGACCAACTGGTTCGGCTTCATGGGCGCGCTCGGCATCGGCGCCTGGATCGTGGCGGTGCTCTTCGCGCTGCGCTTCCTCAAGGCGGTGGTGTTTGCCACCGGCGGCACCCAGAGCGGCCCGCTGACGATCTGGAGCGTGGTCTTCCTGCTGGTCACCCTGCAGATGACCACCACGCTGCGTCCGATCCTCGGCCGCTCCGATCAACTGCTCACCCAGGAGAAGAAGTTCTTCCTCCAGCATTGGAGCGACACCTTCGATCGCAACCTGCCGCGCGAGACCAGCAAGCCCAAGTCGCCGCAACGCCCGCCGCAGGAGGATGGTTCGGAATTGAACCAGAACTGACCATGGCTGCCCTTGCACCGACTCCCGAGCCACCGCCACCCGACCCGGACCTGCTCGAGTGGCTCGAGGAGTTGCTGTAGGATCAGCCCGCTGCCATCGGCTGCCACTGCGGCACCGCGAAGCGGGCGGGTTGGTGGAAATCCGGCTGACCCCCGCCGAGGTCGCCGGCGCTGAAAAACCGTTGCTGGGGGGAGTTCAGGATCAGGGTGACGTTGAGCGGCGATTGCTCGCTGAAGCCGATTTGTTCGCGCAGGTAGGCCAGCGGCAGCCCTAGCGCGGCTTGCCAGCCGCCGTCCGGACTGGGGCCGGAATGGGTCAGGGCCCGGGGCATCGGGCTGCCTTCGATCCGCTGGCGTGGTCCGCGGAAGGCGGCACACCACCAGGCGCCGCTGGGCGAGAGGTTGAACTCCAGGTAGCTCTGGCGGGCGGGGTTGCTGATGAACAATTCGGCCACATCCCCTTGCCACAGCCCTTCGCGGAAGTCGCCCGGCCCGGCCCCCGGGTGGGCCAGCGGTGGCCGCGCATCGGCGGCGAGCAGCCAGAGGTGTGTCGGGTCGGCGACCAGTGCGTGGCGCGCGCCACTCGGCCAGGGCTCGCCCCACCAGTCGTGCCCGATGGCCGCCATCGGCACCGGGGTCTGCTGCCAGGCGAAGGCGGTGCCGAGTTGCCAGAGGGTCATGGCCGGAGTGTCGACCGCAGGCGGGCTGGCTGTCGAGTCTTCCGCGCCCGGCAACGATCAAGGCGGCCATACAAAAATTTTAAAAAAGAATCGCTATTTGGGCCTCAAAATGCTCATTCTCGCCCAGTTCACACGGATTTCCGCCCCTTACCGCTCATCCCTTCATGGCCCGTCGCAAGACAGCATTTTACAACACGATCGAATACATCGGCCCGCGCCCGCAGAAGAAGAAGCTGCGCCGCTCGAATGGATTCGGTGGCTGGGTGATTCTGGCGATTGCGATCGGTGGTGCGTTCTGGTTTGGCCGTCCGCTGCTGCCGCTTCTCAAGGCCGAAGGCGTTTCCGTCGAGCAGGCCGAACTGCTCAGCCGCTCGCTCGATGAAACGAAGCAGCCGGCGCAACAACTTGCTGCTGCCGCACTGCGTCACTCCGGTGAGGACATCACTTACGATCCATCCTACTACCGCATCGCCTATCCGAATGGTGACATCCCTGCCGGCAAGGGAGCAGCCACCGATGTGGTCATCCGCTGCCTGCGCCAGATCGGTGTCGATCTGCAACAGGAAGTCCACGAGGACATGAAGGAACACTTCCGCCTCTATCCGCAACTGTGGGGCGCCAACGAGCCGGATCCCAACATCGATCACCGCCGCGTCGAGAACCTGCAACGTTTCTTCGAACGCCACGGCGAATCCAAATCGATCACCCGCAATGCATCCGACTACCGTCCCGGTGACATCGTCATCTGGTCGCTGGCCGATGCCAAGAAGCACATCGGCATCATCGTTCCCGGCCCCGGCGAACACATGAGCGAACCCTGGGTGGTTCACAACATGGGCGCTGGCGTGAAGTGGGAGAACATCCTTTTCGAATACCGTGTCGAAGGTCACTTCGGCTATCCGGTGAAGTGAGGGGAAGTGGGGTAAAGCTGAGAGCTGAATGCTGAAAGCTGAACATGGGTGCTGTGGAGCGCCTGATGGCGAAGTGAGGCGGCAAGGCAGGAATGCGCTTCCTGTTTCCACGTGCAACGTGAAGGGCAGGCAGGTCGTAGCGACGTTCTTGCCGTGGGTTGCAGGCTGCGACAATAGGATTTCGATCCCAGATTGCGCGGATTGTTTTTTGGTGTTGGTGAGGAGGTTCGCGTCGATGTTCCCACCCTTTTTCCCCTTTCCAAGCGACCTCCCTCAGGGTATGATTCGTCATGGGTGAAAAGGAATCTTCTGATCGCGGTTTCCGTGCTCACGATGCTTACCGCGTGTGCCCTTGAGCACACCTCTCCGGCATCGAAGGCGCTGGCGTCGATACCGGACATGTCAGCGAAAATCCGGCCGGGGAAGACAGATCGCGAGACAGTACATGACGAGTTGGGCAAGCCGGTGTATTCCAGCCGCTATTGGCGATTCGACCTATTCCGCGAAGAGGCAAGCCAATCCAAGACCGTCTTTGCCATCACTCCCTGGCCTGTTCCCTTCGCGCATCTGTCCGATGGTTTGCTCCGCTACACCTTGGTCACTTACGACACAGGCAAGTGTGTCAGCCAGTTGAAGTCAGATGTGTTCCGCAAAGTACCGAATTGGCGTAGCGAGAGTCCGATTCAGAATGATTACTGTTCATTGCAGATGACCTGCGATGGGGTCACCGTTCTTCTGGACCGCCGTGTCGGCGGCGAGAATCTATGTGTTGCGGGTGTTGGGCGCGATGCGTATCTGAGGCATCAGGCGACTTCGCCGGACAGCACCTTGGTGATCGGCGCCGGCCCTCGTGGTCTTGGGCTCCGCTTGTCGGTGGATGGTGGCAAGGCCATGTCGTTACCTACGCGCATCCCTGAATATCCCGGGCTTGAAACCTTGGTTGCCGTCAAGCTCCCCGCGGGCATCCATGTTCTCGAGTTTTCATCCAAGTATCTCGACAAAAAGGCGTCGCGCAAACTCAGTTGCGAGGCGGGTGACGTGCTGTATCTCCAACTGGATGTCACAGGCACTGCTGAAGACAAGACCATTGCTTGGAAATTCGACCAATGGCAGGTGATGCCGGCAGCGTTCGCCAAGCGTCCTCTGGTGCTCGTTCATGACGGCGAGTGGCTGGTTAAGGCCGAGCCCTGACCAGCCCGGTTGGCCGCCTAGTCATCGTCGTCATGCTCGCCGTGCTGCTCATGCGAATCACCTGACTCGCCGCCGAAGGTCGCGATCAGCCCCTTGGCGAATTGCTGTTTCTGCGCGTCCGACATCCCGGCCTCGGGGTGCAACAACAGGTAATCACGCGGAGGCATCTTGCCTTTCATGACTTCCTCTGCCGCTTCGTCGGCGTCCCCCATCTTCGGCCGCGATATGTTGAAGTGTTCGCGCCCTTCTTCGACATGGTGCGTGACCAGAAAGGCCGATGGACCGACATGCGCATACCATGGCCAGCGGGTTTCATGGCTGTGGCAGTCCGCGCAAGACTTCATGAACTGACTGCAGGTCTCCGCTGAATCCCATGCCACCGTATTCCTCACCGCGGGATTGGTTCTGTCGGCGAAAACTCCGGACAGGATGATGAGGACGATCAGAATCAGGGAAGCAGCCAGGATCTTCTTCTTCATGATGGGGCGGGGTTTCGGGTCAAGCGGATCGTCACGACCTTCACCACGGCGGCAGTCCGTCGACGAATGACTGGCTCCATTGAGCGCCGCGCCGCGATCAACTCAACAGCAAATGCAATGAAAACCACTTCATGCAAATGGATCTCAAGTGCCGCTGCGTCTGGTGCTGCTGCAAGGCCTTGCCTTCGAGCGCCAAGTCTCGCCGTGAATTCCTGTTAGAATCCAGAGGTGGCCGCAGATGCGCATGCGCCTCGCAAATTCTTGCTAAGGGGTGATCTTAATCTGCCATTTTTGGCTGACGAGGATGTATTCGAATTTCGACTTGCCTCGGAAGCGGTGGATCTGGCCGCGGAAGGTGACGGTTTTGCCGACCAACGCTTGCATTTCTTGCTGCAGCCTGGCGGGGCCATCATTTTTCTTGTAGGCGCCACTCTCAAAGGTGCTCGGATAGATCACCACTCGAATCTGTTTGCGATCATATGGCTCGGAAAAGCTGATGTAGAGACCTGGTTCATTGTGGAGACTTGATCCAGCCGGCACAAGCTGGGCGCTTTTCACGAGGCCTTTGACGGAGGCTATTGTGCCTGCCCTGTATTTGCCGCTAGTGTTGTAGTCATTCGGTGAAAGGATCACTTCCTTTCGCCCTTGCTGTTTAGGCGCATGGGCCGGTTGCGTGACTGGAGCCTTGGCTTTAACCGGGACGGTAGCAACCGGATTAGGCTGGGGGGTAGGCTGGGGGGTAGGCTGGGGGGGTGGATTGCTGGCCACTTCCGGTGGTGGTACGCGGGTATCGGTCTGGGTGATTGGCGCTGCAGGTGGCTTGTCTTGAGCGCCGGTGTTCGGCGGGGCTTCCTGAGCGGCGGTTTCGTTGCTTGATGGTGTGGTGGCCTTTTGAACCACGACCGTGCCGCCGGCGATGATGGCAATGGCTGCAGCGACCCACAACCAGACGGCGGCGGAGCCGGAGCCGCTGGTGGCGCTCTTGATTACGGTTGGGCCGCTGGGTTCGGCTGCCCGCAGCTGTACCGTGCTTCGCGGCTGCGTGGGCGTGGCGCTCATCGTCACCGGCGCAAGGACCGGGCGCGTGGCGTGTGGTTTTGCTTGTGGGGGCGCCTGCTGGGGCGGCGCCCCGTCGGCGATGGTCGAGAGCAGGGTCAGAGCCTCCGCCAGCCCTATGGAAGGCGTATGCCGCATGCTTTTGACCCAGCCGCCGAAACCCCGGCCGGATTGCTCGCTATAGAGTCTGGAGCTCCAGCCGGCCAGTCCTTCGGCCAGCGTGACGATGGACCCGATGTCCTTGTGCTTGGCATGCGTGCCCAGCCACTTGAACGGACAAATCCAGAACGTGAATCCTCGGTCGCGATGGTCGACCACGATGGAGTTGGGCGAGGTGTCGACCCAGACCGCTTGTTTTCCCAGCGCCTTGGAGATGAGGATCGATGCTTCCAGCGCCCTTCTGGCGATGTCCATCACCTGCGCCGGTTCCATTGCCTGCCCGTTGAGCATCGACGTCAGCGGCTGGCCATCGATCCATTCGGTGACCAAGTACGGCACGCCGTCATCCGGGTCCGCATCGCCATGGATGACGGCGCGCAGCGCGGGGTGCTTGATTTCAGCGAGCTGACGGCAGGACTCGGTAAAGGCACGGAGCGCGTCCGCGGTCAGACCGTTGCCGCCGTAGCGTCCGAACGGGAAGAAGCGCCGGAGGACCACCTTGCGGCCGGTTTCACGGTCGAGGGCAAGATAGGTGATCCCAGCTGCCGACTGGGACAGGATATCTTGGATTTCGAAGCGCTTCATCGGAGGTGGGTTTGCGACGCTGGGTCCGCCGCGGCTTGGGATACGCCTGCAGAGAGTGAGTTATAGCGACCGTTTTATCGGGTTTCCAGCAACAAATGTGTGGCGGCCCGCTCGTAGCTTTGCCTGTTCGCCATCGGGCCGCCTCAGATTGGCGGAAAATGTGCGGCTCAGGCCGTGCTCACTCCGTTTCCAGGGTAGCGAGCATCTGGTCGAGCTCCGCCACTCGCTCCCAAGGCAGGCGCTTGCGCTGGTATTTCTTCCAGACGATGTCCCGCAGTTCGCGCAGCGCCTCGACTGAGGGCGGCTTCATGTCGGTCCAGGTCGGGTTGCGCTTCTGGGTGGTGGTCATGATCGTCCAGCCGTGGTTGAGGTAGTAATTGGCGCGGTAATACACCTTGCCCTCCTCGGTGCGCTCGGACCACTCGTGGGTTTCCATGGCGGGATCATTGACGGTCTCATGCGCCTCGGCAAGCGAAGGAACGGGGAAATGAACGGGGGATCCAAGTCCCGTCTTGCTGTCGTGGGCATGCCCGGTGAAATTGGCGTGCGCCATGAACCGTGCTCCCATCGATTGCCGCCGATTTGGCAAAAGCGTGCATTGGGCGGCCTGTATTCAGCCGCTGGTGATGGCTGGCATTCTCTTCATGCAGCAGCAAGTGGCTGAAATCCGCACCACCGAGGAATGGGGTTGGTTCTTCGCCTGCCTGCCGCCTGCCTTCCTAGCCCTCGGGATCTGCCAATTGGTGAGGGTGTTGAAATCGAATACCCGCGGTTGGGTCGTCGAGTGGGATGCCCAGCGGCTCCGCATCTTCAATGAGAGCACCACGGCCTACGATGGGCCGCCGGAAGGGATGCATCTGATCGATCAGGATGGCCGTGGCTATTTCCTCTACCCGACCCGCAGCTGCATGTTCCGTTTGCGCCGTGGCAAAAGCAGCCCCGAACTTGAAGCGTGGCTCGATCGCGCGCAGCGGGCTTGAGTCTTCATTCTTCCATCCCCAGCCGCTGCCGCAGTTCCTTGCGCGCTTGCACGGCGATCTGGCGTTCGTAAGCCTGCGGTGAAGTCGGCAGGTGGATGCGGTCCTGTTGGATCCAGTGGGATTCGGAGGCGATGGGGGTCGGTAGCGTCGCGCAGAGGGCGATGATGGCCAGCGGGAACACGACTTGCATGGCGGAGGCGGTCGTCGCCAGTTGCAGACGCGCGAGTGGCCCATGGCGCAGCGCGCGCCAGCCGTTGTGGATCCATTGCGACAGCAGCACCAGGCTGGGCAGGCCGATGAGCAGGTACAGGCTCAGGTTGGAAGGGGTGTAGACCAGGATCGGCATGGCGATCAACAGCGACACCAGCAGCAGGGCGATTTGCAGGGGCCGCAGCCACTCCATCCGCGATTGGGCAAGCAGCTGGGGTGCGTGTTGGCGCAGGCGGCGATGGATCAACCACGATGGCAGCAGGAGCAGGCTGATGAGCAGGCAGCCGTAGGGGATGAAGGGCATCAAGAACAAGAGGTGGCGGATGCCGTAGTCGCGTGCGCCCAGCGGCGTGTGGCGCAGGATGAGCAGTTGCAGCAGAATGGGCAGTATGATGCCGCAGCTGGCGATGATGACCCAGTCGTTTCGCGTCAGCAGGCTGGCGAGGGTTGTCGCAGGCTTTCGTGCAGCGGCGGGCAGGCAGCGGCGGGCGAGCCAGTAGATTGCCGCCAGCAGAATCAGCAGATGGCTGCTCAGGCCGATGGCAAATTGGCCGAAGAGGTCATGCTCGGCCAGGCGCATCGGTTTGAGGTCGTCGTCGCTCAATGCGGGTGGGTTTGCGACCTGGTTGGTGACGACCGGCAGCATCAACGAGCTCATCAGCGAGCCATGGTGCATGATTTGCGTTTCCTCCCGACCATACCGGCCGGAGCGTTTCAGGTCCTTCCATTCCTGGAAAGCCGCCTGTTGTCGGCCGTAGGTGGCGGCGAGATCCTCCAGTCCGAGTTTGGCAGCGGCTTGATGCAGATGGATGGCGGTGTTGGTGGCGACGGCGGCATAGACCAACTCGTTGACCAATGCATCTTCCGGCGTGTGCAGCAGTTGATTGATCAGGCGTTCGCGCACGACACACCACTCGCGCAATCCGGCTGCGTCACCCTGAGCGGCAAGCTCGCCGGCGCGGGCGTTGATCAGATCGGCGGTTTTGACCAGTGAGATCAGGCTGCTGTTCGAGTTGAATGCGTAGGTCAGCGCATGAAGGAAGCTGGCATAGCTGGTGATGGGAATCAGGGCCACCCGCTCTTTGGCCAAGTCCATCGTGTAATCGTCCACCCGCGACATTTCGGTGCCCTTAACCAGTTGCGCGATGGCGGCATCGTAGGCGGCACGATCGAGAATCGTGTAGCGGTTGGATCGCAGCTCTTGGGCTAGCTTGCCGTTGGCGAGCTCCCGTCGCGGGCCCGGTGGCAGCGGCGTGGTTTCTTTCTCGAGCACTTCTTTCAGCCCGTGAGTCGCGGCGCGGTAGCAATACAGGGCGTTGTCCGGATCGATGCGTTTGGCCTGGGCTTCCCAATCCTCAGGCAGTGCATCCCAGTCAGTCACATAAGCCGCGATGTATTCCGCGAAGTAGGCCGGGTTATCGGGATCGCTGGCGAGCAATTGCTGTTTTTGCTCCAGCGGGCTCAATCGCGGGTCGCCCAAGAGCAGGCGTTGATTGGCCGTCAGCCCGGCTGGCAGGGCGAGTGGGGTGGGTGCGGCGTAACCCATTTCGCTGATGGCTTTTACCTGCTTGAACGGTGGCTGCTGTAGCCAGCCGGAGGCGACGATGGCGCTGCCCGCCAGCACCCACAGCACGACCAGCAAGCGCTGCCGGCGTTTGGGTTGCGCCTGGTTGCTGTATTCGGCAATGAGTGGTTCGAGCATGGGAGTGAGGATTGAAGATTGAATAGTGATTATTGTGGAAGAGGCAAGGCGTGCCTAGCTCCGATCCTCAATCCCTAATCCTCATCCCCTTCCTTCATCCGCGTCGATCAGATCGACAAAGCTGCGGATGTCGTCGCGATGAGCGAAGCCGGAGGCCTGTTTCATGCTGAGAAAGCGTTCGACGCGCGCCTGGTCGTCTGGCTGGGGCATGGCGAGCATGGTGGCGGCATGTTCCTGTTTCGCTTCATCGCTGACGACGACATGGGTGCGCACCCAGTCGGCCACCTCGCCATCGATGAGGGTGGCCTTGACGATCTCGACGAAGGCCTCATGGGTCAGACCGGCGGCTTTCAACCACATCGCGTCGAAGCCTTTGCCGAGGTTGTTGTGGTAGCCTTCGTCCAACCGGCCGGCGAGGTGCAGACGGATCTTGTCGATGTAGCGTGGCAGGTGCATCCAGCCGCACATCGTTTCATGCGGGCTGCGGGGAAGAATGAAAGAAGCCATGGGATTGAGGATGGAATCGTGACGATGTTGGTAGAGGCAAAGCGCGCCCGTCCCCGATCCTCAATCCACAATCACCAATCTTCAATCTTCAATCTCCAGTCCCGGCTTGCCCGGGCGCTCCTCCATGAGCAGCATGCCCTCATGAAGGCACTTGCCCTGCTCCTTGCTCTGACCCTGCCGGCAGCCGCCACCAACGTGGTGTTTTTCCTCGTCGATGATTTGGGTGTGATGGATGTCGGATTCAACAACCCGGATACCTTTTACGAAACGCCCAACCTGAATGCGCTGGCGGGCGATTCGGTGCGTTTCAGCGCGGCCTATGCTGCCTGCCCGGTGTGTTCGCCGACCCGTTCGTCGATCCTGACCGGCCAGTATCCGGCGCGCACGCGCAACACCGATTACTTCGGTGGGCCGAACGGCCGTGATGTGTTGCCGGCCGATCCCAGCGACCTGACGGGCGCGGATCTCAAGGGCATGGGCAAGCGTCCGGTGCTGCCGGCGCCCTACCTGCAGCGCTTGCCGGCCGAACAGACGACGCTTGCGGAGGCCTTGAAGGCAAAGGGCTACGCCACCTTGCATGCCGGGAAGTGGCACCTCGGCGGCGAGGGTTCATTGCCGACCGATCATGGTTTTGACATCAACATCGGCGGCACCCACGGCGGTGGTCCTTATGGCGGGAAGAAATACTTCTCGCCCTATGGCAACCCGTATCTACCGGACGGCCCGGAGGGCGAGCACCTGCCCGATCGTCTGGCCAGCGAGGCGGCGAAGTTCATTGCCGCCCACAAGGACAAGCCGTTCTTCGTCTATCTGCCGTTCTACTCGGTGCACACGCCGCTCATCGGTCGTCCGGATCTGGTTGAGAAATACGAAGCCAAGCGCAAGCGGCTTGGATTGAAGGCGAAATTTGCCCCTGAGATGCCGCGCCAGAACCGTACGGTGCAGGAGCACGCGGTGTATGCCGCGATGGTCGAGGCGATGGACCAGGCGGTGGGCAAGGTGCTCAAGGCACTCGATGACAACGGCCTGCGCAAGGACACGATTGTCTTCTTCTTCTCGGACAACGGCGGCCTGTCGACCTCCGAAGGGTCGCCGACCAGCAACCTGCCGTATCGCGCAGGCAAAGGCTGGACTTATGAAGGCGGCATCCGCGAGCCCTTGCTGGTCAGTTGGCCGGGTCAGGTCAAGGGTGGGGCCACCTGCGATGCGCCGGTGATTTCCACCGACTTTTACCCGACACTGCTCGAGTTGCTCGGTCTCGATCCGCTGCCGGCCCAGCACGTCGACGGCACCAGCTTTGCCAAACTGCTGCAGGAGCCGTCGGCAAAGCACGAGCGCGCGCCCTTGTTCTGGCACTACCCGCACTGGGGCAATCAGGGCGGCATCCCCAACAGCGCGATCCGCGACGGCGATTGGAAGTTGATCCGCTACTATTACAAGAAGGAGCCCGAATTGTTCAACCTGGCCAATGACCCGGGGGAAGCGACCAACCTCGCTGCGAGCGAGAAGGAAAAGTTCGCCGACTTGTCCGCGAAGCTCGATGCGATGCTTAAGGAGACCAAGGCCTTGCTGCCGATCCCCAATCCAAACCCCGCCGACAAACCTTTCGACAAGTGGTGAGCGGAGCGGTGTCCGTCGATTGATCCGCGTGCCATGGCCATCCCGTTGATCCATCTGCTCTGTTTGGGAACCGCGATCATCACGGTGATTGCCTTCCACAAGCCGCATTGGCGCGAGCGGCTGATGTTCCGGCCGGAGCGGATCCTCGTCGACAAGGAGTGGGACCGTCTCTTGTCCAGCGCGCTCATCCACGCGAACTGGGGACACTTGGGCTTCAACCTGCTCGCCTTGTTTTCATTCGGCCAGCAGATCGAGTTCCACTACGGTGCGGGCTTGCTGCTGGTCATTTACATCGCCTCAGTGCTCGGTGGCTCGCTGCTTTCTTTGGCCCTGCACCGGCATCACGACTACGCGGCGCTCGGTGCGTCTGGCGGCGTCTGCGGTGTCCTGTTCGCCGCGATCTTCCTGATTCCCGGCACGGCTGTCGGGCTCTTGTTCATCCCGATCGCCATTCCCGGTCCGGTCTTTGCCATCTTGTATCTGATCGGCACCTTCATCGCTTTGCGCCGGGGTGTCGGCAACATCGGCCATGACGCGCACTTCGGCGGGGCGATCACCGGCCTGATTTTCGCCGCGATCATCGCCCCGCGCCATTGCCTCGATTCACCATGGTTGTTTCTCGGGTCCGTGGTGGTCGCTGGCGCGGGCTTGTGGATCCTGTCGCGCGACCCGTTCGGGTTCAGCGGTAAAATCCTGCCGTTCTTCGTCCCGGAAGCTACCGCTCCCGGCGGCCGCCACCGCGATTACGACGAGGCGATCCAGCGCCGCAAGCGACGCGAGGACATCGACCGCATCCTCGACAAGATTTCCGCCAAGGGGATCGATTCGCTCAGCCGCAAGGAGCGCGAACTGCTGGACCGCGAGTCGAAACGCCGCGGGAAACCGTGAGGAAAAGCTGGCCTGTCGCCGCTGCCGCAACGATACAAGGAGCACATGAAGCGGAAATCCGGATCCGGCAAATCATCGGCGCAGCAGGCGACCGACGTCCCATCGTCGTCCGTCCCGCGTGGGTTCGTGGCGTTGATCTTCCTCTCCGGATTCGCCGCGTTGATCTATCAGATCCTGTGGATGCGCCAGCTCGGGCTGGTCTTCGGCAATAGCGCGCATGCGGCGGCGATGACGCTCGCCGTGTTCTTCGCCGGCTTGGCCGCCGGCAGCGGATTCTGGGGCCGCCGCTCGGCGCGCATCGCCCGTCCGCTGCACGCCTACGCGTGGCTGGAATTCGGCATCGGCGCGGCCGGACTGCTGTGCATGCCGCTGCTGATGGTTTATCAATCGATCTACCCCGCGCTCCACCAATCGCTGGCCGGCTCAGGATTGTGGTTGGTCAAAGGCCTGTTGGCCTTCGCGATGGTGTTTCCGCCCGCCTTTCTGATGGGTGGCACGATCCCGCTGATCGGTCGCTGCCTGATCGATGCGCCGCAGCGCTTCGGCCGCACGGCTGCGGCGATTTATGGCATCAACACCCTAGGCGCGGCGCTTGGAGCCTTTGCTGCTGCCTTCGTCATGCTGCCTGCGCTCGGGTTTCGTCTGAGCTGCCTGCTGGCCGTGGCCGCTTCCTCGCTGGTCGCCGTGCTGGCGCTGCGTCTCGGCCGCCGCATCGATTTACCCGCCGCGATGGAGGATGCGTCGAAGCCGTCCGCCAAACGCGATCCGGCCGCCGTGCCCGCGTGGTTGATCCGCGTGCTTGCGTTCATTTCCGGCTTCAACGTGCTGGCACTTGAGGTGCTGTGGACGCGGATGTTCGCGCAGGTGCACGAAAACTCGGTCTACAGTTTCGCGGCCGTGCTCATCGTCGTGTTGATCGCACTGGCTGGCGGTGCCTGGCTGGCGAAGCACCTGGCTGCCCGCGCCATCCATCCGATGACCACACTGGTCACCTTGTGCGTATTGGCCGGGTTGGCCGTTTGTGTGGCGCCATTCAGCTTCCACCTGCTCACCGGCGGTCTGCGCATGCTGCCGGAACATGGATCCTTCGCGCTTTACGTCCTGCAGTTGTTCGCCACCGCATTGGCGGCGATCGGGCCGTCCGCGGTGGTGCTTGGCGCTTTGTTTCCCTACTTGATGAAAGGCGAGGAACGCCACACCCGCCAAGCGGGGCGCAGCCTCGGCGTGCTCACGGCGATCAATACGGTTGGCGCGATCCTCGGTTCGCTCATCTGCGGGTTTGTCATGCTGGAGTCGCTCGGTCTGTGGCGGTCGATGCAGGTGCTCGCGTTGGCTTACCTGCTGGTGGCCTTGCTGCTGCCGTCGCGTGGCCGGATGAGTGCTTCCGCCGCCAAGGCCTTTGCCGTCGTGTTTGCCGTGCTCGCCTTCAGCGCGCTCGACCCGACGCGCCTGCCGTTGACAGCCGTCGATCCCGATGAGGGGCCGCAGGAAGTGGTCGAGCGCTGGGAGGCCAGCGACTGCACGGTGACCGTGGTGCGCAAGAGCAATGGAGAACACGCGATCCGGGTGAATGCCAACTACAGTCTGGGTTCGAGCGAGGCATACATGTCGCAGATTTTCCAGTCGCGCGTGCCGCTGCTCGCCTACCCACAGACGAAGAGCCTGTTCTACCTCGGCATGGGCACCGGCATCACCGCCGGCGAATCACTGGACCGCAAGTCGTTCCCGAATGTCGAGAAGGTCACCGTGTGTGAGTTGTCGCCGAGCGTGGTGATTGCCGCGAAGAAATACTTCGGCGGCTTCGACGGTGCGCCGGATCTGGTCAACGACCTGTTCCGCGACCAACGCGCGCAGGTGCTCGTCGCCGACGGCAGGAACCGGCTGATGGCCGACCCGACGCGCTACGACATGATCAATGCCGACTTGTTCCTGCCCTACCGCAGCGGCGCGGGCAGTCTTTACAGTCTCGAGCATTTCCAAACCGCGCGTCAACGGCTGGCGCCGGGCGGCGTGTTCGTCCAATGGCTGCCGCTCTACCAATTGTCCGAGCGTGAGTTCGGCGTGATCGCGCGCACGATGCTTGAGGCATTCGATCACGTCAGCCTGTGGCGCAGCAACCTGCAGGCCGGTGGCGAGGTGGTCGCGTTGATCGGTCATCAGGATGCCACGCCGCTGCTCGCCGAAACCAGCGGCGGCAGCGATGACTTGCGCCGCGCGTTGAATGGCGTGGATGCCGACAACCTGTTGCAGATGCGGCTGCCGGTCAACGAGCAGACGATCCTGATGTTTTACTGCGGCAACCTGTCCGGCTCGCGCCAGCGCTTCATGGCGTATCCGCTCAATACCGACGATCAACCGGTCATCGAATACGGCACGCCGCGCTCTCTGCACCGCATGGATGGCGATCAGCGGCCGCATTTTGTTGGCGAGCGATTCGCGGATCTGGTCGACGAGTTGTTGGCGGCCACGCCTCCGGACAGCGATCCCTTGTTGGCCAGGCGCTCGCCGGCCAACCGTCGCTTGCCGCTGGCGGGCGCAGCGTACCACCGCGCATCGATCGCGACCGCCGATCGCGATCCGCAGGCACTGCGCGACCAATGGGATCGTTTCCGCGATCACTGGCTCGCCGCCACCACGCCGGCCGGCGAGTGATCGATTTCGCCACGCCATGGTTTTCCATCATTGCCGCGGCGATGGCGATGGCCTATAGCCGGACACCCTCGATCAACTGTATTGCCACTCACTCCGCATGATCATGAAACCCACCCGACCTCATCTTGCCGCGCTTCTCTTCGCCTCCGCGATCGCGCTGTTGCCGTCCATCATCCATGCCGCCAGCAAGGAGGAAACCCTCGCCGCGCCGTGGCCGAAGGATTCGTATTACAAGACCTACCCGATGTTCCACCAGTATCCGGACGAGACCGGCAAGAAAGCGTGGGCGGTGTACCGGCTGGGTCCGGTTGGCATTGGCATCGACCTGACGGTGCCCGCCTTCGGCATGAAGGTGAAGAATGTCGAGGAAGGATCACCCGCTGAGGCCACCGGCAAGCTCAAGGTTGGGCAGATCATCGAAAGCATCAACGGCAAGGTGCTCAAGGACATCGACCCGCGGGTGCTGCTCGGCAACCTGATCACCCAGGCCGAAGCGAGTGACGGCAAGGTGCTGATCAAGGTGAAGGACACTCCGACCGCGCCGGCGCAGGACGTGCTGGTGCAGATCCCCGTGCTCGGCGCCTACAGCAAGACCTGGCCGCTCAAGTGCGCGAAATCCGACAAGATCGTGCGCGGAGTGGCCGACTACCTTGCGGCCAATGGCAATCCCGAAGGCGCGCTGGGCCACGATCAGGCGCTTCTTTTCCTGCTGTCCACCGGCGAGGAGAAGGACCTTGAAGTTGCCCGTCGTTGGGTCGGCCAGATGGTGACCAAGACGAAGAACAAACCGATGGACACGACCATCCCATGGGCGATCGGCTACGGTGCGCCGGGCTTGTGCGAATACTACCTGCGCACCGGTGATGCGACCGTGCTGCCATTGATCCAGAAGATTGCCGATCAGGCGGCGCGCGTGATGTACAACGGCGGTTGGAACCACCGCACGGCGGTGAATTTCAAATACGGCCACATGAATGCCGCGGGCGTTCATTGCGTGAAGTTTCTCCTGCTCGCCAAAGAGTGCGGGGTGAATGTGGATGAATACACGTTGCAGACGTCGCTGCGCCACTTCTTCCGTTATGCGGGCCGCGGCAACGTGCCGTACGGCGACAGCCTGCCGGAAGGCGGCTTCGTCGACAACGGCAAGGTCGGTGGACTCGCATTCGCGATGGCGGCCGCCGCTTCGTTGACCCCCGATGGCGAGAAGTCGGTCTATGCCCAGGCCCGCGACGTGTGCGCGGCCAAGAGCTTTTATTCCACCTCGTGGATGCTGCACGGCCATACCGGTGGCGGCATCGGTGAGATCTGGCGCAGTTCGGCGATGGCCTTGCTCTATGAAAGCAAGCCGACGAAGTTCCGCGAGTTCATGGACAACCGCATCTGGCATCTCGACCTGTCGCGCCGCTACAACGGGGCGATGACGGTGCTGCGCGACACCGACTACAGCAGGGGCTACGACAACGAGATGTGGGGCAGCGGTTATGCCATGACCTACACCGTGCCGCGCAAGACGCTGCGCATGACCGGCGCGCCGCCGTCGAAATACAGCAAGAAATACCAACTGCCGAAACGCCCATGGGGGACTGCGGCTGATGACGCCTTCTACTCGCTCGCCCCGGCACCCGGCCCCGGCAAGCCGGTGGATGTCGATAGCGAGAAACTTGTCAGCGACGCGTCCTACCCATTGCTGCGCAAGCTGCATCAACCGGACATCAGCGATGCGACCTTGCTGCAGTATGCCGGCCATCCGGACCACGGCGTGCGCATGATGGCTGCCCAGCGGATCCGTGGTCTGGCTCGTGACGGGCTGATCCTGCAGCTGCTCAAGGACAAGGAGCCGCGGGTCCGGCAGGCCGGTGTCGCCGCAATCTGCTACGATACTTTCGGCACCAGCTCCATTCCTGCCGAACGCCTGACGCCGGAAATGGTCGACTGTCTGGCGAAGATGATCGCCGATCCGAACGAGGCGTGGTGGACGGTGCAGAACGCGATGATGGCGTTGTCGATTGCCAAGCCCGAGCAGATTGCGCCGCATGTGGATCTCCTGCTCGGCTGGCTCAAGCATGAGGAATGGTGGATGCAGCGCGCGGCGATGACGGCCTTGATTCCCATCGCACGGGAGCCGCAATACGCGGCGAAGATCCTGCCGGCGGTCTCGGAGTTGACGGCGAAGAACACGGTGGGCGGGGCGATCTCGCCGATGATGAAACTCGTCGAGGCGTTGAAGCAGGCGAAGCCGGAGGTGCAGCAGTTGGCACGCGATTCATTTGTCCAAGCGTATGAGAAATTCCCGGTGAAGCTGAAGGCTCCCGGCGGCATGGACATGCAGAATGCCGTCGGCCACCTGCACGGCGGGCTGGCAAGCGCGATCAGCAGTTTCCCCGGCGGCTTCGACGAGTTGTACAAAGCCAGCCGCAAGGTGCTGCCCGGCGAGGCGCTCCCGTACAAGCACCTGTATTTCAAGGCCGACTTCAGCAAGTTCGGTCCCGAATTGGCGAAGGCGATGCCGACGATCGTGCTCGAGGACGTGATTCCTGAGTATCTGGGCGCGAATGTCGATGCGATCCTTGAAGAGACGCGCTGGGCGCAAGCGCAGGAGCAGTCGAAGCGCACGCAATTTGCGGTCGGTGCACTCGATGGCATGGTCGACTTCTATCGCGAGATCGGCATCAACGATTACAACTGGCAGGTGCTCGGTCCCAAGCGCGATGAGATCCAGTGGGAGTATTTCAGCTATGACGCCGGTGGCATCAAGATCGAGGGCAACCCGATGGTGTACATCGACCGGTTGAAGATCGCCCAAGGCCAGTTGGACAAGGCGAAGCAATCGCTCGCCGGCCTCGATCGTGCGCTCAAGCATGCGGTGCAGGAGAAACAGAAACGGCTCGATTCGCTCAAGGGGCAGCCGGCCGACAAGCTGCAGGCGGAGGCGGACAAGCTGCAGAAGAGCGTCGACGCCCAGCAGGCAAAGTTCGGCGCTGCCGAACAGGCGCTGGCCACCGCCGAGCGCAATGTGCGGGAAGGCATGCTTGTCGGCAAACTGCCCAAGGGCATGGAAAACTGGTATGCGACGGATTTCCGGCCGACCGGTTGGAAGCAGGGCTTCGCGCCCTTTGCCAACACCGATGGCCAGCTCAAGGGGGTCGAGCACCGTTGCAAGGGCAACTTCTGCGGTTGCGGCGAGCCGCCCAAGACGCTGTGGGAGAAGGAAGTGCTGTTGATGCGCGCCACGGTGGAACTGCCGCCGCTGCAGCCGGACCACCGCTATCGCTTCCTGCTCGGCGGCAACATCCACTCGAAGCAAGGCGGACCGGTGTTGGTTTACATCAATGGCGTGCCTGTGCACCAGCAGGGTGGTTTCGGTGGCCGCCTGCGCGGGATGCCGCGCGGATTCTTCATCGACAAGCAATTGGCCGAGCAGTTCAAGAGCGGCAAGGTGCAGGTGGCGGTTGCCGCGATCCGTCCGCCCAAGGCCTACCTCAGCGCCTGGTTCGAGCAGATGAAGATGCCGCCGGTCACCGATGCCGACCTCGCCAAGGCGCTCACCCGGGTCCCGATGACCTGCTCGGAATGGCAGGAGCTGCAGGACCCCGAAACCAAGGCGGAAGATCCCGGTGAAGGCAAGTTCCGCTACGACGGGAAGTTCATCGACGATCCGGCGCTGCATGGCGACTGGAAGGCGGTCGATCAAGTCGACACCGTGGCTGATTTCACCGGCACTCCATCGGGCAAGAGCCTCAAGGCGCCGTTCGCCTCGTTGTCGATCAAGCCGCAGGGCAAGACGCACGACAGCAACCTGATCTGGTCGGGCAAGATGCTGATGCTCCTTCAGAAGAAGGAAGCGCTGGCAATGCAGGTCGTCACGGTCGCCGGCAAACCGACGCTCTTCGTCGAAGCCGGTGGCTTCAGCGACAAGAACCCGAAAGGCTGGCAGTCGCCGCTTCTCGTCTTCGAAAAGGTCAATTGATGCGCAGTCGAGCGTGCCGCGAGCTGCCACAGCAGCTTGATCCGCGGCACGCTTTGTGCTATCGGTGGATTCCATGTTGAAATCCCTTTGTTCCGCCCGCGCGGGATTCACCAAGGCCGACATCGAATTCATCGCATCGCTGCATCAGGAACGGCAGGCTGCGGCGATCACCGCCTTGGCCGGCGACCTCGATTGCCTGCAATCACTGCTCGATCAGCCGATCCTGCGCAAAACCCTGCTCGAAAGTCCGGTGGCGCTGCCGGTCTCGCCGTCGCTGTATTTTTACGTGTTGGTTCGCCAGGCGCTGCTCGACGGCGGCATCGATCACGTCGGGCTCACCGATCACATTGCCGGCGTGCTGGTCGACAAGCTGCCCACGATGCCGCGCGCCAGCGGTGCCGTGCCCCAGTGGGCGACGCATGCGGTGGATTTCATCGCGCTGATCCGCAATGCGAGCGGACTGCTGCGCGTGCACCTCGAGGTGGCTGCCGGCGACCAGTTTCTCGTCCTCACCGGATTGTTCCCGGAATTCATTCAGGAGCGTCGCGACCGCTGTGGTGCGCCCGGTCTCGGGTTTTACGAATCCTTCGCGCGCCAGTCGTATCACCAGGCGTCGGCGCAGGCTTTGTTAGGTCGCGATTCGCGCGAGCTGTTCGGCCTGCTCGCCGAAGTGTTTCCGATCGCCCGCCGATCGCTCACGCGGATGCGTGAGCACTGCCTGTTCCTCGGTGAGTGAGCGCCGAGATTGCGTTGCGCTTCATCAAGGGTTGGCCTTTTCCTTGAGCTTCTCCGCCTGCAGTTCGATCGAGCGGACCTGGGCCTTGCGCGAGTAGTCGATCGACTCGCCGAGGATGCGGGCCGCTTCCTGCGGGGCGTGGAAACCCATCGAGTTTTCCGCATTCACGAAGTCGAGGCGCCATTGCGACTTGCGCTGGTAGTCGAGGACCTCCTTGAGCTTGTCGGCATCGACTCCGGCATTCTTGGCCGCCATGATCGCAGTGAGCGCTTCGTCCAACGCGTGCCCGGCCTTCTGCATCAGTTCATGCGAGCGGTTCTGGATCGTTTTGACCCGCTCGACCAACTCGCGTTCCGAGTATGGGTGGCAGGTCTGGCAGGAGCGCGACACTTGCAGCAGCGGGCTGCGCACCCAGTGGTCCGAAACCTTGCTGGCGCCTTCGCGTTTGTAGGGCATGTGGCAGTCAGCACAGGAGACCCCGCTGCGGGCGTGCACGC
>JACCDY011146022.1_pt1 | contig 48205 bp, 46 predicted proteins | sample 7446391 | NCBI WGS metagenome assembly JACCDY01 (sample SAMN15323451, study PRJNA562643) | freshwater metagenome | isolation source: river surface water | place: USA:Blue River Watershed | collected 2017-08-18
CAGCGAGGAAGTTAGAGCAAAACCTTGGAAGCGCCCCGATTTCCTCATTCGGGGGGTGTTTTCAGGACAACAAGCCTCACACCTTCGGGATGAGTGTTTGCGGTGCTGCTATACTCCACCACCAAATTCCAATGGTACAACTGAAGACACTATTTACAGTTTGTACCGATCACATCGTTAACAACCTGGGCCCAAATGGATTGGGTCCAGGTTCGATACAGACTGCGGTAGCCATTTCAGGCTATGTCTGCTCGTCATTCTTTACCAAAAAAACATCAACATAAAATCAGTGACTTATGGTGGATGCTTTTCTGTTGGGTGTTAGTTTTTATTCTGCACCAGCGCCGTAGTTTTGGAAAATAATCACAGTTGGTGGAGTTTTTAGTGAAAGTTCTAATTTCTGGTGCGGATGGGTTCATCGGATCTCATCTTACTGAGGCTTTGGTAAAGAATGGGCATGATGTTCGCGCATTCGTCTTGTACAACTCCTTTAATTCGTGGGGTTGGCTGGATCACGCATCAAAGTCCGTCCGTGAAAATCTTGATGTTTTCTCTGGGGATATTCGCGATCCAAATGGTGTTCGGGCTGCAATGAAGGGTTGCGATGCAGTGCTCCACCTCGCGGCATTGATAGCGATTCCATACTCATATCATTCGCCAGATACCTATATTGACACTAATGTCAAAGGAACATTAAATGTGCTTCAGGCAGCTCGCGATTTAGGAGTTAAGCGTGTAATCCATACTTCGACAAGTGAAGTCTACGGTACTGCACGCTATGTGCCCATTACCGAGGAGCACCCGCTGCAGGGGCAATCACCATACTCAGCATCAAAGATTGGCGCAGATCAGTTGGCCTATTCGTTTTATGCCTCATTCAATCTTCCCGTAGTTATCGCTCGACCTTTCAACACATATGGTCCGCGACAGTCCGCCAGGGCGGTTATTCCGACCATCATTACACAGGTCGCCAAAGGACAAAAGCAGATCAAACTTGGCGCGGTGTCTCCTACGCGTGACTTCAATTTTGTAAAAGACACTGTGGCGGGATTCATGGCTGCGCTCGAGGGTGATGGTGGTTTAGGTGAAGTTATTAATTTCGGTAGCAACTTTGAAATATCGGTTGGCGATACAGTCAAGTTGATTGCCGAGGTGATGAACAAAGAGATTGAGATTCTTACGGATGAAGCCCGGTTGAGGCCAGAAAACTCTGAGGTAGAGCGTCTATGGGCAGACAATAGCAAAGCAAAGCAATTGCTCAATTGGCAGCCTGCCTATGGCGGGCGTGATGGATTCAAGCGTGGGCTTGCGGAAACAGCTGATTGGTTCCTCAATCCTGCCAATCTTGCCGCCTACAAAGCAGACCGGTACAACATCTGACATGGCTGCGAACTCCTCCCCGCTTTCGGAAAATTTTCTCTTCGGTTTGCGTCAAGTTCTAGGCGAGGCGACTTCTTCGCTGTCGCTCCATGAGCCTGAGTTCGGTGGTAACGAATGGGCTTATGTCAGAGAGTGCATTGATACTGGTTGGGTATCCTCAGTCGGAAAATATGTAGACGAATTTGAACTGAAACTGGCCGAATTTGCGGGCGCTCGACACGCGGTGGCGGTGGTTAATGGCACCGCTGCACTTCATATAGCGTTGCAAATAGCAGGCGTAAAAGCAGGGGATGAAGTTCTTGTTCCTGCTTTGTCTTTCGTTGCTACTGCCAATGCTGTGTCTCATTGTGGTGCTGTTCCGCATTTTGTAGACAGTAACGAATCAACTCTCGGGTTGGATGCAGAGGCACTAGCGTCCCATTTGGAGTTTGTTGCTGAACGCACTGTCGACGGCTTACGCAATAAAAATACTGGTCGCAGAATAGCCGCCATCGTTCCAATGCATACCTTCGGTCATCCGGTGGATATGGATAGCCTTATGGAAGTTGCTGCAGGCTTTTCATTGCCTGTCGTTGAAGACGCTGCCGAATCTTTGGGTAGCACCTATCAAGGCAGCCATACTGGCACATTCGGATGCATGGGGGTCTTGAGCTTCAATGGCAACAAGATCATCACGACGGGCGGCGGCGGAGCGATTCTCACGAACGATCCAGATATTGCGCGTCAAGCCAAGCATCTGACAACAACTGCAAAACAACCGCATCGTTGGGAGTTTGTTCATGATGCCGTTGCGTACAACTATCGTTTGCCAAATCTGAATGCGGCGTTGGGCTGTGCCCAGCTCGAAAGGCTGCCAGATTTTCTTTCCCGTAAGCGGCAACTTGCTGAAAATTATCGTAAGACATTCGCGCACATTCCAGGGATTCATTTTGTCGACGAGCCGGAAGGCTGTAAAAGCAATTTCTGGTTGAATGCGGTGCGCCTTAGCGAGCCCAGCATGACAGGTAGAGACACGTTGCTTGCCGTAGCGAACGATGCCGGCTACCAGTGCCGTCCCGCTTGGGCACTATTGAACAAGCTCCCGATGTACCAGGATTGCCCAAGAGCAGATTTGTCTGTAGCGGAGGCATTGGAAGCAAGTCTCATCAACCTGCCAAGCAGTCCCAAACTGGCTGCGTTACCGAAATGAACTCGCCAAGAAAAATATGCATCGTAACGGGCACCAGGGCCGAATACGGTTTGCTCTATTGGCTGATGAAAGAGATCGCTGGGGACCCTGAGTTGCAACTTCAAATTATTGCAACGGGGATGCATCTTTCCCCAGAGTTTGGCTTGACCTACCGTCAAATTGAAACAGATGGCTTCTCCATCGATGCCAAGGTGGAAATGCTGTTGTCGTCCGATACGGCGGTAGGCATTGCCAAGTCCATGGGTTTAGGTGTTATTGGTTTTGCGGATGCGCTGAATGACCTGCAGCCGGACATCCTTGTCGTGCTCGGTGACCGTTTCGAGATATTGGCAGCAGCGCAGGCGGCTCTGATATTTCAAATACCGATAGCGCACATCCATGGTGGAGAAACATCAGAAGGCGCATTTGATGAAGGTATTCGGCACGCAATAAGCAAAATGGCCCAATGGCATTTTGTTGCGGCCGAACCATACCGAAAACGTGTAGTTCAAATGGGGGAGTCACCTGATCGTGTATTTAACTATGGTGCACCTGGGTTGGATCAGCTTTCCAAGCTCGACTGGATGACACGAAAAGAACTCGAATCTACCTTGGAAATTGAGCTGAGAGCCCCAGTTTTCCTCGTGACATATCACCCAGTTACCTTGGCTGGTGGCGATCCGGTGGAGTCGATGACGGAGCTATTGAATGCGCTAAAGATGTTCCCCGACGCGACAGTCATTTTTACCTATCCGAATGCCGATACCGGTGGCCGAGCTCTAATCGAATGCATTGATAGTTTCGTTGCACAGCATCGCAAAACCTCACGCGCCTTTGTATCCCTTGGGCAACAACGATACCTCAGTCTGATGCGTGAGGCAGACGTCATTGTTGGCAATTCTTCAAGCGGTTTAACGGAAGCTCCCGCTCTCAAAAATGCGACCGTCAATATTGGCGACCGGCAAAAAGGACGACTTAAAGCCGCCTCAGTCATTGACGCTGCCGAGAACTGCCCAGACATCATAAGAGCCATTCAATTCGCGCTATCAAGCGAGTTTTGCGCAAGCTTGCCAGAAACAGTTTCGCTTTATGGACAAGGCAGTGTCAGCCAAAAAATCAAAGCAACCTTGAAAACAGTGCCCCTTTGTGTTCGCAAACCGTTCTTCGACATTGAGCATGGAAACTGACATGGAAACTTTCATCATTGCCGAGGCAGGCGTCAACCATAACGGCTCACTAGATTTGGCCAAGCAACTAATCAATGTTGCCGCAGATGCTGGCGCAGACGCTGTGAAGTTTCAAACCTTTCGCGCGGAGCAACTTGTTGCTCGTCATGCCCCTAAGGCTGAATACCAGACGCGTACGACGGACTCTGAGGAAAGTCAGTTCGAGATGATTCGGAAACTCGAATTGACAGATGCTGATCACGAAGTGCTGATTGCGCATGCAAAGGCGAGGGGTATTGAATTCCTGTCTACCCCGTTTGATACCGCAAGCCTGCATTTGCTCACGAATCGCTTCGGCCTGACAACCATCAAGGTTTCGTCTGGAGATATCACAAACGCCCCCTTTTTATTGGACATGGCTCGCGCAGCACAACGCGTCATCCTGTCTACGGGCATGAGCACCCTTGCGGAAATTGAAGCTGCACTAGGAGTGCTCGCGTTTGGTTTTATCGAGCCGAATGCCACTCCTGCGCGTAATTCGTTTGAGGAGGCTTATTCATCTGATGCCGGCCAACGTGCCTTACGCGATCGAGTTGTTCTCCTGCATTGCACAACGGAATACCCAGCACCTATTTCTGAGGTAAATCTTCGCGCTATGGATACGATGTCCACTGCCTTCGGTCTTCCAATAGGGTATTCCGATCACACTCAGGGTATAAATGTTTCCGTGGCTGCTGTGGCACGAGGAGCAACCCTCATAGAAAAACATTTCACGCTGGATCGCGGCCTTCCTGGCCCAGATCACAAAGCGTCACTGGAGCCGGGGGAACTAAATGCCATGGTGTCGGCGATCCGAGATGTGGAGCAAGCATTGGGTGACGGCATTAAGCGACCAACAGCCTCAGAGTTGAAGAACAGGGCTATAGCGAGAAAGAGCTTGGTTATTGAACGTGAGGTAGTGCCCGGCGAAAAGCTAGAGCTTTCATGCAAGCGACCCGGCACGGGTTTGTCGCCTTTTGAGTATTGGCGGATGGCCAATCGGGTCGCTGTGCGGAACTATGCCGCTGGCGAGGTTTTGGATGAATAAAGGTCGCGTAATGTTGCTGGCGGCAGGGGGACACGGTGGCGTTGTACTGGACGCTTTACTAGCGAGCGGCACCCGCGTAGCCGGCATTATTGACCCAGGAATGCGTGTTGGCAGCGCATTATTTGATGTGCCCGTTCTTGGAGGCGATGATTGGCTTGATCAGGCAAACCCAGACGATGTTTTGCTGGTCAACGGCATCGGCGCGAATCCCTTCAAAAACTTGCGCGGCCAATTCTTCAGCAAATGGAAGCAGCGTGGTTTTAATTTTCTCTCAGTGAAACATCCCTCTGCTGATGTTGGCCGGGAAACCGTGCTTTCCGAAGGCGGCCAGATCATGGCTGGTTCAGTCCTGCAGTGCCGAGTCGATATCGCGGACAACGCTGTAATCAATACCCGAGCGAGCGTAGACCATGATTGCAAGATTGGGGCGCATGCATTCATTGGCCCCGGCGTGACACTGTGTGGGGACGTGTGCATTGGCGACAACGCGTTCATCGGGGCGGGTGTAATTGTCTTGCCCGGCGTTAGGGTAGGAAGTAATGCAATAGTTGGTGCGGGAGCGGTTGTAACACACGACGTGCCCTGCGGCGAGTTAGTGGCTGGAAATCCCGCTACGCCAAAAACAAGGAGGTTTCCATGAAGGATTGGAAGCAAATAGTTGTTTCGCCTAATGGCAGCACTTAATAATCGAGTCACGAAATTAACTGTTTAAGGTCGCGAGATCACCTACTCTGAGGGCAAGAAAAAGTTAACCTCCATGCTCTAATTGTTCTAGACCCAGGAAGTTCTTTTACAGTTAACACCCAGAAAAAAAAGAATAATATAACAGATAGAAGTGCATAATCATTAGAATGATAAATTAGCTTTAAAATATCTATTTGCTAGCTTTTCTAAATTTGGCGTCAGAAGCAGTTTATTTGCATGATAATAATTGCGTTCTTAAATGAAAATGTCTTTTAAAATAAACAAAAACGGAAGTATGTTTAAATGATATCAAAAAACTGTTTTAAAAAATGAAAAATTTCAAAATCGTTACAGTAAATGCAAGGTGTTCAGATGTTATTGGGCTCTTTGAAAGTTTTCCGATAGATATTGTATTGGTGTCAAATGAAGTGGGTCGAGGATTAATAGGCACTGTAACGCACCATGATTTACGTGTTGCACAATTGAAATGTTTATCGGTTCATGAGTCTATTGAAAAAATAATGAACTCAAAACCAATTTATGCGTATACAGGAAAACCTGATATTTTCTATCAAGTATTAATGACCAAGAGCAAAATTTCATCTTTGCCCATAATTGATAATGATATGAATGTAATAGAAGTTATTAAAAGAAAAGGGGCAAAAAACCCAATTGATTGCGCTGCTCTGGTAATGGCTGGTGGTTTTGGTACGAGGTTACACCCGTACACATTAAAAACACCGAAACCGATGATGAAGGTCGGGGATAAGCCATTGATAGAAAGAATAGTTAATAGTCTAGTGCTTGCTGGGATAACTAAAATATATATATCAGTACATTATTTAAAAGAGCAGATAATGAACTATTTTGGAGATGGTAGTACGAGGGGGATTGAAATAATATACATTGAAGAAGATGAGCCCCTTGGAACGGGTGGTTGCTTATCATTAATAAATATATCTTGCGAAGATATGGTAATTGTAAATGGTGATATCCTTACGGATCTTGATTTCAAACAATTGGTAAAATTTCACAAAAAAAATAATAAAATAGCAACCATGGCAACTAAAGAGTTTGTATATTCTATTCCATACGGTGTAGTTCATGACAATGATGGTATCTTGAGCTCTTTTGAAGAAAAGCCAACTAAAAAATACTCAATAAATGCAGGTATATATGCCGTAAAAAATAAATTGATAAATAATATTGAGGTAAAATTTAAAAATATGCCTGACATTTTGGTTGAATTGTTAAGAATTGATTCGAGAAGTGTAGCTATTTATAAGGTGGTAGATTATTGGCTTGATATTGGGAGCTTGGAGCAATACGAAAAAGCCAATGAAGATATTAAATTTATGACCAGCTCTATAGAGAGGGATGAGGATGAGGATGAGGATGAGCCAAGTAAAAAAATACTTTGAATTAGTTGGCTTAAAAATCAAATTACACATCATTCTATTAGCGGGAATGATTTTAATATTTGCTTTAATCGATGCTTTGATAGCGTACATGACAATAAGTTATGCTAACGGTGATTTTTCGGAGTATGTAGAAGGTTATGACGACATATTTATTATTGTAGGAGTCGTATTTGTCAGATTATGCTCGCAGTATCAAATTAATGCCCTTAGAAATAGTGCGTTATCAATGATAATGCAAAGAAATTTTGAAATATGTAACTCTGAGTTTGTTAAAATAGAGAATGATTTCAAAATGGCTGATTTAATTTGGCTTGCTTCATCTGAAATACGGGAGGTTTATATTACAGGGGTTAGGTATGGCGCTTTAATTATTTTATCCATAATAGATTCTCTTTATCCCCTAGTTGTGTCAATTGCATTGCTTTATTTAATTTGTCTAACTTCGCCATTTCTATTGATCATTCTAATTGCAACTTTTATAATGCTTACTTATTTGTCGCATAAGGAGAAATATAGATTTAGCAGAATAACAGAGAGGCTGCTCGATTCGGGCGCAGATTATTCTGCGAAAATAAACAAATATTTCACTCAAAAAAGTGAGGTAAATGAATTAAATAAATCATTCGAAAATTATAAGTATTCATATATTTATCGTAGAATGTTAACAACTAAATACGAACTACAAATCTCTGTTCTATTTTGTTTGGTGCTTGGCATATTGGGTGGATTGGATGCTGCGAAATTAAATATACTAACTGTTGGTTATTTGGTTGCTTTTTTATTTGCGTCAAAAAGGGCAATGTCTAGTATTGTTGATGCTTATGCAATGGTGCCGTTAGCATTATATTTTTATGAATTTATAAATAGGACTGAAATAAATGATGATAGAATGCAATTAGAAGTTAAAGAAACGATAATAAATAGTGATGGTGTAATAATACTTAATTTTTTGAATTATAGTGGTATTTTTGAGGAGAATTCCAAAAGAATGATTTCAAAAAATTTTTTCGAAGATAGGGTTGAATTTAAAAATATTTTGTTATCGCCATCTAAGATGGTGCCAGATAGTTTTGATTCGTCATGCAAATCTGTTTTTGAGGTTAAAATTAAAATGAAGAATGAAGATAATAGATAGATAGATGAATGACAATATTAATTGAATGGTGGCTGTAGGATATGTGCAGTGTATGGGAATGGTAAATCTAAGTGGTTAATTAAAGAAAAGAGTATTATTATATTTTATAAGGATTGAGATGAGTATAATAATTGCAATTTGCTATAGGAGGGGATCTATTCGATTGCCTAATAAGGCTCATTTAGAAATAGCGCCAAGTGTAGATCTCGTATCAATTACTCTTGACTTTGCTGCTAAACTAAAAGTATTTCTCTCAAGATCAAATATTAAGGCATATGTTGTTGTGTCGACTGATTATGAAGAAAGCCATAATGTTGATCTGCATATAAGAAGGTGTCAAGATCTTTGTACGAGTGAAGCATCAATGGTGGATGTTGCGCTAGATCTAATTAAAAAATGTAATTTCACTGCTTCACATTTGTTATTGCTTCAAATAACTAGTCCATTTAGAAAAATTGAAGATTTAAATATCATTAATTTTAAATCAATGGATGAGTCCAGTGCCTATGTGTCAGTATCAAAACCACTGCAGTCATTGAATGACATGGTTTCTGATGAGGGAATTCACTTAAATAAAACGAATTTGATAAACTACAAATTTATAAATGGAGCATATTATTTAATACCATGTAATTTGTTGAAATCAGATAGAACTTTCACACCAGAAAATACTTTATATTTCGAAACTTCGTGGAAATCAGGTATAGATGTTGATAATGACTATCAATTTGAGTTGGCAAAAGCTTTGTTTAGATATGATAACGATCGGAATAAGGCGCGATAGAATTCATTGGATGCTTCGTGTATGAACAATATTGAATTAAGTAATGTTAAGAATAGATTTTTGAAAAAAATTTTGTTAAATGGAATATATCGAATTTCTACTGTAATGGGAGTTTTTAAACGGGTTGAGTGTGGCAACTTTTTGTTTTGGCTAATTAATAGTTCTAATTCTAAAAGCTTATACATTGTAATTCCAAATTTTAGAAGAATATTTAAGTGGTTAGTACAGAAATCAATTTTTTTACAAAGAAAAATAACGCAATCATTAGAGATGATATATATTGCCTTTAGAGTAATGGTGAAAAATTATGCTTGCAGAAATGAGATTGAAGCGTTAAGAGATGAGATTATCAAGTCCGCAACTAGTGCAATATTAAATAAATGTACGGAGACAAACTCAACCGCTATCTATGTAAAAACAACAAATAGTTTTTTATATGAAAAAATTTTGAGTGGTTTTAAATATGAATGTAAAAATTTTTTACTAATTAACTTAATTGATAAAGATATTGCAGTGGTCAAAAATGGAGAAATAATTGGGAGAAAAATTGAGTTCGAATATAGTGATAAAGAAATTGCTAGAATTCTGTCTTATTTATCAGTGGTGGATGGCAATATAAATAAATATATAGATGTTAATTTATCTACGATTGTTACATACTGCATTCTGAATGATTTGCCACTTTATTTTAATTTAATTATACCTTGTCTCATCGGACCTGATGTTACATCATTCGGCTTTTTGAGCAACACCATAAAATACTTAGGTTATGGAGATCAATGCAAATTTGTACTTAACGAAATAGCTGGGCGTGACATCAAAAACTACGAAACAGTAGGACCATTTTTTGCAAAAAAACAAAATACTCCTAATCATAAGATAAGGCGCAATGACTATAACAATATAATTTGGTGTTTAGGTGGGGATAATATTAAAGAAGAAGCGGAAGCAATGTTGGTAATAAATGACTGGTTGTATCATAATAAAAATTACAATGTTACAATTAGATTCCATCCAAATAAATTGTTAAGAGCGAAATACCCTACTTTTTGTCTCAATCTAAAGAATATTAAATATGACTACGCGGAGACTGATTTTTCAGAAACTTTATACAAATATGAAGTATTGGTGTGTGGGCCATCTACTACATTTGTAATTGGTCTGTTAAATGATATGCATTGGACGCCATTTTCTGTATCTAAAGATAAGATCTTTGAATGGGATAAAATCAATTTTGACTCAACAGTAGTAACTGTTGGGGTTAAGTCCCTGCTGAAGAATAAGTTCAAAGGACCAGATCTCGATCAAAAAAAATTAAAATCAAGTTACTGTAAAGAAGGGGGTAAGCTACTTGTATAAAATAATGTTAGTAGGTGCGGGTGCACTTGGGCGTCGACACATTGAGGCTCTAAAAGAAATCCCAATTGAAATGCTCTATGTTTATGATCCGTTCATTGATAATGCTGGACTTAATGTTATTGTGGGAGAGATCGTTAACAAAAAATTAATCTCTGTCAAATGTTTAACTAAGCCTACCGAATTAAAAGGTTTGATGTGTGATTTAGTAATTGATGCAACACTTTCAAGTGGGCGCTTAGATAGGCTCAAAAATATATTAAGTAGTGTGACAACTAAATATGTTATACTTGAAAAATTATTATACCCGTCTAAAGAAGAATTACTGCCTTGGACCATATTTGCTGATGGTATGCGTAATAGTCCAATTTGTTTTTATGTGCATTGTCAGAGGCCTGAATGGCCAATTTATAAAAAACTGAAATCAATCATTGAATCAATAGAAAAAAATGCTAACCAAATAAATAAAATTTCATTTTACGCAAAGGAATTCGACTTTGGTTCGAATTTAATACATTTAATAAATTTATGTGCAGATATGATAGAGTTTAAAGAGGTTAAATCTGTGACTAAAAGATTAAAGGTGCTAGAACATTCAAGGAGGGTGGGAATTGTATCGGTTTTTGGATCAACAATTTTTAATTTAGATGAAACAATAATAGAGATAAATGGAAATAAAGCGATGGAAAGTGATCAATTAATTATCAGAATGCATCTATCAAGTGGGGATACAATTGGGGTGGAGGAGGGTGATTCTAGAATATTCTGGAATGAAGAGTGCGTTTGGTTTGGTGAAAGATCTCCATTTGTCTCAGAGTCATCATTTATTTACAATGAAGTTTTGAATAATACATCAAGATTGCCCAATTTGGAGGAATCGCTTTTTGAGCACTCTATTACATTTGAGATTTTGGGGGAAATAAATGGCAAATTATCGTGAATGTACAAACAAAAAAGTACTAGTAATTGGTAGTGGTTATATTGCTTTAGAATGGGTTAAAGCGCTTTTGATGCATAATTGTCAAGTAACAGTAATGGCAAGAAATTCTGAATCGTCATTAGAGTTAAAAAATAAATTCAACAAAATTGAATTAATTAATTTCCAATATGATAATTTAAAACATAGTTATTTTGATTATATAGTTGTGGCTGTATCAATTACTTCTACATTCAAAGTGCTTGAGTGTATTATTGAAAATACAGTAAGTGACCAGTTAATTTTTGTTGAGAAACCGGGAACGGACCTAGAGGCAGGATGGCCTAATAGCAATCTTAAATATTCATCTTTACTAAATTGCAGAGTTGTTTATAATAGAAGATTTATGCCAAGTTGGATTTATTTTAGAAATTATATCGCTGGACTTTCATCCATTGAGGGAATGAGCATTAGTGTGGGAATTAGCGAAGACTTTTCTAACATTGATTCTAATAAATTCACTAATTCTGAAAGGAAAAATTGGGTACTTGCAAATACAATTCATATAATTGATTTGATATTAATAACATTTGAGCATTTAGGGTGCGATGATTTGCTGTCGCAGTTAGATAAAAAAATTATCTGGGGAAAATCAAATAGATTCTTCATTAATTGTGAACGCTCTGGTGAGCAAACTAATGTAGAGTTGGTAATAGAGGCTAATGCTTCTTCTCCAGGTTGGTATATAATCGCTGAAAATAAAATTGATAATGAAATTTGTTCTCTTAAGCCGTTGGAAGTTTGTAATATAGAAAATAAAACGGAAAGGATAACTTGTAAAAGTATAGGCGACCATGTTAAGCCTGGTTATAATAATATAATATTGGAAATTGCGAAGGGGAATTTGGAAAAGTTTCCTAAAATTGAAGATAATATTCAAAAATTAAAATCAATCAACGAAAGGTTTGGATATGAAAGATGAATTTTGGAAGCATGGTTTTGCTAGAGGTGGATCGAGCGAAATTGATTTTGATACCGAGTACATGCTTAATAAGGCGTATGACTTTATTGAGAATTTTAGGTTGTCAAAGGAGTGCCGTCCCAGAGACATTAATTTTGTGAATGGTGAGATAAATTCTTTTCATCGGTTGCATGCTTGTCAAGAGCTTGTTGATTACTTTGAAAGTAAAGGAGTGTTGCAACTTTGTTCTGATATTCTTGGGGGTGATGTTGAAATCAGGGCGTCTGAGCTATTTGCTAAACCGGGTGGGGTGGGTCTAAAAGTGCCATTTCATCAAGATAACTGGTTATGGTGTCTGAAGGAAGGGCGTGCCTTAACGATTTGGATAGCTTGTAAACCAGTTTCTGTTATTAATGGAGGGGTTACATATTTGGCAGGGTCGCATCATAAGGTGGTGATGCACGAGCCATCGAATCATCCTGGAACTAGTCAAAAGATACCAGATGACTTGCTTGATGGAATCCTAAGTGCGCACGATTGGATTACCCCTGTTCTGAATACCGGGGACTTTCTAATTCATCATAGTCAGCTAGTTCACGGATCAGCTGCTAATACTTCTCCTTATCCAAGAAATGGAATAACGATACAAGTAAAGGCTAAATCGGATTCCTATGACGATTTTCGACTAAAAGAATACGAGAATAGCTTAATGGAACAAATTTCAAAACGTTGAGGTAATCAAATTGAGTGGATCATTACTAATAGATGGCAGTGAAAAGCAGGCTGTGATTGATGTATTTGATAATCAGGGGGGGGTATTATTCGCTCATGGTTCAGATCAAAGACGAAATAATATTTTTCAAACAAAATTGTTTGAGGATGAATTTGCGTCAGTTACCGGTGGTTATTGTGCTGTTGTTTCTTCTGGTACGGCCGCATTAAAGGTTGCATTGAAGTCATTGCAACTAGAAAAAAATCGAAAAAAAATTATTATTCAGCCTTTTAATTTTATTGCAATGGCTGAAGTTGTTTATGATATGAGTTTATCTATAGTCTGGTCGAAGTCTGATGCTTCCTTATCAATGGATCCAAATTGGTTGGAATCCTACCTTAAAGAAAACATTAATGAAGTCGGTGCAGTTTGTGTAACTTCTATGCTGGGTAGTGTTCCTGATCTAATTAATTTAAAAAAAATATGCGATAAACATGGAATTCCCTTGCTGCTAGACGCTTGTGAATCATTTGGAGCAAGGCTTTTAGAAAAGGATTTGTCGTATTACGCAACAGTTGCATGTTATAGCTTTGATTTCGGAAAAACTATAACAGCCGGTGAGGGAGGAGCTATTATATCTTCCGATTCTAAAATTATTAGCTATTGTAGGTCTTACAGGGACCACGGACATGCGTTGCTGCCAAATTTGCCAAGAAATTTAGATTCAGCATCGTGTGTAGGTTTCAATTACAGAATTACTGAGTTGCAGGCTGCAATTTTGCGTGTTCAATTAAAAAAACTGCCTATAATTCTAGAAAGATATAAAGAAAGATATTCATTATTGAAATCTAAATTGCTATCAGGTGGGTTCCCTAGTGATAGCATTAGAAGAACAATTGATGAATCAATTGAACTTGGAGACAATCTATTCCTGTGCAATTTAGATAGCAATTTAAATAATAGAATTATTAATCTCCTTGTTGAAAATAACCATGGAATAAAAAATGTTCCAAATGCACTTAACTGGCATGACGCATATTTTTGGCTTCATTTAGATGGCGGCATAAGGCAAGATCCTAATGTAATTGAGAATCATGAATTATTATCAAAATCCGTTTCAATAAATATTGACATAACAAGATCAATTGCCGATTATGATAAATTGGCAAGCCTGATCTGTAATCTAATATTTTTGGAGTGATGATATTTTAAAGAGTCAATTCGGTTGAAGATTCAATTTGGAGTAAGGTAAATATGTACTTGCAATTATTAGCATATATTCAAAGAATAGATTTGAGATTTTACATTGAATTCATATAAAAATTAATAATAAAAAATACTATTTATAAGGATGCACCAATGAATAAAATAATTAAAAAAGACTATCGTGATTATGTAATTAAAGAAGGGAAATTGATTGCTGATTTCGAAGGATTATATAAAGATATAGAAGATCCTTGGAACCAGTCAAGGAGCGATCACCAATTGGATAGTAGACGATTGTTGGCAATAAATTGGTGTAAGACATTGCGAAACAAATTTGGTAGTAATCGAGTTATTGAGTTGGGCTGTGGTTTTGGTCATATGACTGAGCAACTCAGACATTTGGATTTTTCAGCTGTTGGGATTGATATTTCTCAGACAGCAATAGATAAAGCAAGGGTAATCAATCCTTCTTCAGTATTTTATAAGTCAGCGCTAAATAATTTTAAGCTATTATCTGATCTAGACGCTGACATTTTCTTAATGCCCGAGCTTACTTGGTATATTTTAGACGAACTTGATGCGTTTATTGATAATTTAAAGCATTATAGTTGGAGTAGAGAGCGTCCTGTATTCTTAATTCATATTCTTACAACCTATCCATGTGGTGTTCAAGAATATGGAAAAGATAAATTTACCAATTTAAAAGAAATTTTGGCATACTTTGATATGAAATATCTTGAGTATGGAACACTTTATATGCCCAAAGAAGATAATCCAGATGCACAAGGGACTTATTTTATCGCAGAGGTCTAGTAGTCTGTGATATAGAACTTGAATAGTAATCGTGCGCTACATGCAAAGGCGTGAGAAGTAGAATTTTTCCAATGGAGGAAGTTCTAAATCAAGAGATCAAAATTCAGGAAAGCCAGATTTGGGGTACAGTCTGGCGCCTTAATGCTGGTCACAAACATCGCAAACGACTTTTACGGCGAAGCACGAAGGATAGAGAGAGTCGAAAAGTGTCAACCAAGTACATTCAATAGATTTTTTGCAAGAGATGATGTGTTTCAGGCTTGAATTCATTCTACCTGGTAACCGGCAACATAACGCTTATGTTGAACGGTTTAATAGAACGGTACGCTATGAATTGCTGTCGCAGTACTATTAGACTGACTTGGAATTGGTGCAGGACATTGAAACGAAGTGGATGTCGTCTTACAACCGCGACCAACCAAACATGATGACATAGTGTTTCAACTTCTTCGACCCTTGCAAAAGGGAGGATTACTATAAAAGTTAAATAACTGAGTAGACAAAATAACCCGAAGAATCATTTAAACGGTTATGTGGACTACAGCGATAAGTCCAATCCAAGATAATTGGGTTTAAAAGAATGCTTTTTAAATATGTATCAGAAAAATTCAGAATATCATTACTTTTTTCTTGAGCGATTGCGTGATGTGAGAAATATAAAGAACTTCTGCTCGCGTCATATATCAGTACCGGTCAAAATTGTCAAATTGCTTGGTAAAAAGAATATAATAAAAATTATATCTCAGCTATGTTACATAATCTCGTCTAGTAGAGGTGGAAATGAAAAAATTACTTGTTATTTTTTATCTGATACTTTCCCTGTTTCTAGAATATTAATATTTATATTGTATTGGTTTAAAATTGAAACGGTTCTTGTTGCCGATGGTTTTCTTCATGATGTAAGTGTTTATCGAAGAAAAATAATGAACATTTGGGGAAGGTCGTTTGGGTTAATTTTGGGATTAAATCTCTACGGTACAGGTTACTGCAAGAGAGCAATTGTGTATACACATCGTGATTTCAAAATATTAAAAAGTAGATTTTCTGGTGAACTGAGAGTATTAAAACCAAGCCTAGTTCTAGATGATAATAAATATTTAGCTAATTATAGCGCCCATATGACTGGAGTTGTATTATTGTTTACATCGCAACTAAAAAGACTAACACTTGTGGATCAGGTTATGAATTTTAAAAAACTTTTAAAAGTTATACCCCCAAACCTAAGAATTTATGCGTCGTTTCATCCCGATTTTACGGCAGAGCAAAAAGATAAAGTCAGGTCTGAAATGACGAATACGGAAATCATCTACGAACCTTTAAATAAAATATTTGGAAAATATGATAAAATGCAACTTTGTATAATTGGTTATCAGAGTTTTGCCAGGTACGAGTTTTTTGGTAAATACAGAGCATACATAGAATTTGATATAAGGAATATTCAATATAGAAAAAGAGATATGGAATTTATTGACTATATAAATCTTGATTGTATCGATGATAATACGATTGAAGATTTTATTTCAAAAAGCGGAAAAAAATTTTATGATAATGTAAAAAGAAATGATGATATATGAAATTTTATTCTATGCAAATTAGAAAATGTAATTAATTGGCAAATTGCTTTGAATCGAAGTTAAAAATAAAGATTGCTTTGATAATAAATTGCCTTGTAGGGGGTGAGGAATGCACATAATGCGTAATATCTTTTTACATGAGCAATGACATTTAATCGGCACTTACAAAACAATTATGACTTAGATAATGTAGACTGACTTGGAAGAGGTGTAGGACTTTGCAACGAAGTGGATATGGTCTTACAACCACGACCCCCCAAGCATGGCCTTGGGCGGATTCATTTCTAAACAGAGGTGAGTCGTGACGGCGTAATGTTTCTACTTCTGCGACCCTTGCAAAAGGGGAGGATTACCACTCGAGTTGGGTTTGAAGCTGAGCGAATATTGAAGAATAGACACGGATTTTATTTGCGAAAATAATTTTTTGTTACATAAAAGTAAATCATTACAAAACATGGCCCGTACTTTACCTAGTCAATGCGCAATTATCATCGTTGCTTGGAATTGTTGGGACCATATTTACAGGTGCTTAGACGCACTAAGCGTCCAAACCACCTCTGGTTTTAGTGTTGTCATTGTTGATAATGGTGATGCAGACGATCAACAAATTGAGCGTGTTAATGCCTATTCAAATTTGTCATACATAAAAAGTCCCATAAACTACGGGTTTGCGGTGGGCAACAATCGAGCTATGGAGTATGTTCCAAACGCAAACTGGATCATATTGCTCAACCCTGATACGCTTCCTGCTGCCGATTGGTTTCAGAAAATGATGGAGGCATCGGTTAACTATCCAGATTATGCTGTTTTTGGTTCGAGATTAATTAAAGCAGACAACCCAATAGTGCTTGATGGAGAGGGCGACTGCTACCATGTCAGCGGAATGGCATGGCGTAGCGGGATGGGACTATCAGTTATGTGTAAGTTGAATGACCCTTGGGAAGTTTTTTCGCCCTGTGCTGCTGCTGCGCTATATAGGGCGGATGCATTGAAGTATGTGGAAGGGTTCGATGAAGACTTCTTCTGTTACATGGAAGATGTTGATCTAGGCTTTCGTCTTCGTCTTGCTGGATATCGCTGTATGACAGTGCCGGACGCAGAGGTGCTGCATGTGGGCTCGGCAACCACAGGAAAGCGCAGCTCGTTATATGTCTACTATGGGCAACGCAATCTTGTGTGGACTTATGTCAAAAACATGCCTGGAGTACTGTTCTGGCTGTTTTTGCCTTTGCACTTGGCTTTGAATATTGTTGGCGTGCTGCGCTATGCGCTGTGTGGTCAGTTTCAGGTGGTCTGGCGTGCCAAATACGACGCTGTTCGGATGCTTCCCAAAATGTGGCAGAAACGCCAAGAAATTCAAAAAACACGGAGAGCTAGCCTTACGGAAATTTTAAAGGTGCTCGATAAGCGCCCTGTGCCGGGCCTTGGACGGGCAATGAACTCACTATGGAAATAAAAGAAAAAATATCCGTTGTTATTGTCAATTTCAATGCTGGACCGGGTCTGGTCGATTCAGTAAAGGCTGCGATTTCCGATGCACACGAAGTCATCGTTGTTGATAACGCTTCGTCGGACGGGAGCCTTGAATTATTGGATACCGCTTTTGGTAGTGATCCCAAGTTGCGGATTGTTCGAAGTTACTCCAACGAGGGTTTTGCCAAGGCGTGTAATCGTGGCGTCGCTTTAGCGACCGGGGATTTAATTTTCTTCCTTAATCCAGACTGCGAACTGGAAAAGGGAGCAATGGCATGCTTGCTGGCCGCAATTCAGGCAGATTCCGAAGTAGGTATGGCTGGTGGTTTGCTACTCAACCCCGATGGAAGCGAACAAGCTGGAGGCCGGCGCGCAATACCAACGCCATGGCGATCATTTGTCAGAGCATTTGGGCTGGCTCGGTTTTCCAAACGCTGGCCCAAGTTGTTTTTCGATTTTCATCTGCATAAAGAACCTTTGCCGAAATCACCCATCGAGGTGGAGGCGATTTCCGGTGCGTGCATGCTGGTGAAACGCGATGCAATGCAAGTGATTGGCTTGTTAGATGAAGAATATTTCATGCACTGTGAAGACTTGGACTGGTGCATACGATTTCGTCGCGGCGAGTGGAAAATTCTTTTCGTCCCCGACGCCAGAATGCTTCATCACAAGGGGGTGTGCAGCCGCGCACGCCCGATTTTTGTGGAGTGGCACAAACATAAGGGAATGATGCGGTTTTACCGGAAGCTTTTCCGGCATCAGTACCCGGGTGTTCTCATGTGGTTGGTATCCGTTGGGGTCTGGCTTAGATTTTTCTTGATTGCGACCTATCACTCAGCTCGCCGTATAGGTAATGTGTTGGGGTTGGTCCGTGACTGACCCCAGGGTTGGCCTGCTCGGTGCGACTAGCCTTGTCGGCAAATGTTTGTTTCCGCTGTTGAGCAATAGTGGCGTTCGGGTTTGTGCGTTTTCCAGGCAGCCAGTTGAACCCGTTGGCGATGGTATTGCTTGGCGCAATCTGTCAGATTCACGCTCCGCGAATACAGATCAACTCGACCACTGGATTTGTGTTGCGCCTATTTGGGTGCTGCCAGAGCATTTTCCTTTACTCGAAGCATCTGGCGCGCGCCGTGTTGTGGCGTTGTCTTCTACGAGTCGCTTCACAAAAGTCGGCTCTGGTGATACGGCGGAATCAGCTGTGGCTGCGCGCCTGATTGAAGCCGAAGACCGTGTTGTGGCATGGGCGAAAAGCCGTGGCATCGAGTGGGTGATTCTGCGGCCTACGCTGATCTACGGCTTGGGCCGGGACAAAAACATCAGCGAGATCGCCCGTTTCATTCGCCGCTTTGGTTTTTTTCCTGTCTTCGGTCAGGCGCAAGGATTGCGTCAGCCCATTCATGCCGAGGATGTGGCTGCAGCCTGTTTCTCCGCTTTGCAGGCAACTGACGCGTCAAACCGTGCTTACAACATCTCTGGAGGCGAAATACTCCCTTACCGTGACATGGTTGTTCGAGTGTTTGCTGCCATTGGTCGCCCCCCGCGCATGTTGACCATGCCGCTTTGGACCTTTCGTTTGGCGGTGACCGTGCTGCGTTTTCGGCACTGGTCAGCGGCCATGGCCGAGCGCATGAACCGAGACCTAGTGTTTGACCATAGCGAGGCGGTCCATGACTTGGGCTTCAAGCCTAGGGTCTTTATGCTGATGGTAGAGGACATCCCGCGATGAGACAAATTACAGTCGTGATGGCCCTGCTCGGAACGACCACCCTGATTGCATGGGGTGTTGCGGCATGGGTTCGCCGCCGAGCCAGGATGTTGCACTTGCTGCAAATGCCAAATCACCGATCTTCCCATGTACAGCCGACTCCGAATGGCGGAGGTCTCGGCATTGTGGTTGCGGGCTGTCTGGCAGGAGTCAGTTTGGCTCTATTCTCTGGGTGGATGCTCGGTTTGTTTGTGCTCGGAATTGCTGCACTACTGGCTGCGGTAGGGCTGCGCGACGATATGGCGCACTTGCCAGCCCGGGTGCGGTTAGGCGTGCAGGTCGTGGTTTCTGTGGGGTTGCTGGTAGTGCTCGGTGATATGCCACCTTTTGCATTGACCGTGGGGCTTGACTTTCAGGTGGCGGGTTGGGTTCTTTTCGGTCTATTGCTGCTGGCCGGCGTGTGGTGGATCAATCTCTTCAACTTCATGGATGGCATCGACGGAATTGCCGGGATGCAGGCGATATACATGTTGCTAGTAGGCGCTGCAATTGCAGTGTGGGCCAATGCTGAGGTGGTATCTAGCCCTGTTTGGTTGTGGATGCTGTGCATTGCAGCTGCAACGGTGGGCTTTTTGCTGCTCAATTGGCCGCCCGCCAAGATATTCATGGGTGATGTGGGTAGTACATGGCTGGCATTCATGGTGTTCGCGTTGGCGCTGCTTTCCGTGCAATCCGGTTGGTTGACTTATGCCGTATGGCTGGTGCTGCCGGCCGCGTTTGTGTCAGATGCGACCGTCACGCTGCTCACCCGCATACTGCGCGGCGAGCGTTGGTACGAGGCGCACTGCAGCCATGCCTATCAACGCATGTTAAGGTGCTGGCGGGGTAACCGTAAGGTCGGACATCGCTCTGTCACCATGCTGATGACTGCAGTCAATTTGCTGTGGCTTGCGCCGTGGGCCTGGGCGTGTGTGCTATGGCCAGATAGGTCTGTGCCGTTTGTAGTGATAGCGTACTTTCCACTGGTATTGGCGGCGTTGTTGTTGGGAGCCGGTAGGTCCGGCCACCATGCCTTCAACGATGAGCCTTAATGAGTAAAGATGCAGTGCTGTGCCGTGCGGTTGCCGAGGCGGCTTAACTTTCAGGGGTTTTGAGATAGTGGGCTTCTTGTATGACTTCCGGCCTTCCGATGGAATGGTGATCGGCTATGCCGCTGTTCGGAGATCGCTGGCGTTATTGAGGGTGGTTCGAAGGAGTGCTAAACTCAATCACTAATGTTAACAGTAGCTAGTGCGAATGATTGCTGTGCGCGCTTTCGCACCAGAGCATTTGCTCAGCCATTCTGTAAAGAGCTTCACCTGCTATGCTCTCTGATCTTGAGCCAGCACTGCGGTAGCGTGCTCGAGAATCCATGCCGAATGCGAATGTCGTGAAGTGGAAAATTAAATAAAGCAAATGACTTCTGAGCAAAAAAAAATCGCATTGATCGGTTTGGGCTATGTTGGCCTTCCCTTGGCTGTAGAGTTTGGCAAGGTGCGTGCGGTTGTGGGTTTCGATATCAACCCGGCGCGTATTGAAGAGTTGCGTTCCGGCAAAGACAGTACCCTCGAGGTGACGCCGCAGGAGTTGTTGGCCGCTAACCAGCTTGTATTCACAAGTGACCCACAAAAGCTTCGGGCATGTGATGTCTTCATTGTGACGGTGCCAACACCGATTGATACCGCTAATCGACCAGATCTAACGCCGCTCATCAAGGCTAGTCAGACAGTTGGCAAAGCGATGAAGCCGGGTGCCATTGTGATTTATGAGTCGACGGTGTATCCGGGTTGCACGGAGGAAGTCTGCGTACCGGTTTTGGAAAAAGAGTCTGGTCTCAAGTTCAACGAAGGATTTTTTTGTGGTTACAGCCCAGAGCGCATCAACCCCGGCGACAAGGTCAACACACTAACGACGATCAAAAAAATCACCAGTGGTAGCACACCAGAAATTGCAGAAGTCGTAGACGGCCTCTACAAGAGCATTATCACAGCTGGCACTTGGAAGGCCAGCAGCCTCAAAGTTGCCGAGGCGGCCAAAGTCATTGAGAACAGCCAGCGTGACCTGAATATCGCTTTTGTGAATGAGTTGTCGGTCATCTTTGATCGTTTGGGTATTGACACCCTCGAAGTGCTGGAGGCTGCCGGTAGCAAGTGGAACTTTTTACCTTTTCGGCCGGGCATGGTTGGTGGGCATTGCATTGGTGTGGACCCTTACTATTTGACGCATAAGGCCGAAGAGGTGGGCTATCACCCACAAGTTATTTTGGCGGGCCGGCGTATCAATGACAACATGGCTCGCTATGCAGCAAGAAATGTGATCAGGCTCATGCTGAAAAACGGCATCGATGTTGCGCGCAGTACTGTGGGTGTGTTAGGTATCACATTCAAAGAAAACTGCCCTGATATACGCAATAGCAAAGTTGCTGACTTGGTGCGTGAGATCGAGGCTTGGGGGGCCAAGGCTGTGGTGGTAGATGCTTGGGCAGACCCCGAGGAAGTGAAGCATGAATACGGTATCGAACTGGGACAAATCGACGCCAAGCATCCAGTGGACAGTTTGATTGTGCCTGTCGGTCACACGCAGTACCGCGAATACAAAGCGGCTGAGCTTTTCTCATTCTGCCGTTCGACGCATCGCCCCGTCATTGGTGATTTAAAGAGTTTGTACAACCGACATGAGCTCGCGCAAGCGGGCTTTACGGTCTTTAGGCTGTGAGTTCAATGAAAAATTTTGCGCTGATAGGTGCGGCTGGCTACATAGCCCCGCGGCATATGCATGCCATCAAAGACACAGGCAACCGCTTGTCTGTGGCGTACGACATCAATGACTCGGTTGGCATCATTGACAGCATCTCTCCGCAAAGTGAATTTTTCACAGAGTTTGAGTGCTTTTACGAGCACGCTCAACAACTTCGCAGAGCCCCTGCAGATGCTTTGCACTATGTTTCAATCTGCTCGCCCAACTACCTGCATCATCCCCACATTGCTGCGGGGCTGCGCTTGGGCTGCGATGTGATTTGTGAAAAGCCACTGGTTCCAACGCCCGGGCTCATGGATGAGCTTTCAAAAGTAGAGCAGGAGACCGGTCGGCGCGTCTTCAATATTTTGCAGCTGCGTCACCATCAGGCCATACTGGCCTTGCGCGACAAGGTGGCTGCGGCACCGGCCCATCAGGTCTTTGACGTCGAGTTGACCTACATCACATCGCGCGGCAAGTGGTATGCAGAAAGCTGGAAGGGTGACCCTCGCAAGTCCTTCGGTGTTGCAACAAATATTGGCGTGCATTTTTACGACATGCTTCACTTTGTCTTTGGTAATCTCAAACGCAATGTTGTGCATCACAGTGGTGAAGCCAAAGCTGCAGGCTATTTAGAGTACGAGCGTGCCAGGGTCCGTTGGTTTCTCTCTATTGATGCCAATGATTTGCCTGACAGCGTCAAGGGTAAGAAATCAACTTTCCGTAGCGTGGATATCAGCGGCGAGCAGTTGGAGTTTTCCGAAGGCTTCACAGACCTGCACACGACCAGTTACCGAGAGGTTTTGGCCGGTCGTGGTTATGGTTTGGCCGATGCCCGCCATTGCATTGAAACTGTGCATACCATTCGTCACGCTCAGGTGGTGCGTGGTGAGGCGGGTGAGGTGCATCCCTTTGTCATGCAGATCAAGCGGTGAACGGCGTCACTATTCACCCTAGCGCCATCGTTGACGATGGTGCGCAGATTGGCGAAGGTAGCCGTGTTTGGCACTGGGTACATATTTGCGCCGGCGCGCGCATTGGCTGTAACTGCTCTTTCGGACAGAATGTCTTTGTTGGTAACGATGTGCTGATTGGCAACAATGTGAAGGTGCAAAACAATGTGAGCGTCTATGACGCCGTTACATTGGAAGACGATGTCTTTTGCGGCCCCAGCATGGTGTTTACCAATGTCTATAACCCCCGCAGTGCAGTCATTCGTAAAGACGAATATCGCCATACTCTGGTGCGTCGCGGGGCAACATTGGGTGCCAACGCCACCATCGTCTGCGGTGTCGAGGTGGGTCAATACGCCTTTGTCGGTGCAGGCGCTGTGGTTAACCATGATGTTCCCGACTATGCCTTGATGGTGGGCGTACCGGCCCGCCAAATCGGTTGGATGAGCCAGCATGGCGAGCGGCTAGATTTGCCCCTGACTGGAGATGGTCAGGCCGTATGCCCGCAGACGGGTAAAGAGTACCGATTGCGCAATGGGCGTTGCCATCTGGTTGGATGAATTGCATCGGACGCACAGTATGGAATTCATCGACCTAAAAAGCCAATATCAACGTTTAAGGGCAGACATAGACGGGGGCATCCAACGCGTGCTAGATCACGGCCAGTTCATTCTCGGGCCTGAAGTTGCGGAGCTTGAAGAAAAGCTGGCCGCCTACACCGGTGCCAAGTACTGCATCTCTGTGGCCAATGGTACGGACGCGTTGCAGATTGCACTCATGGCGCTGGGCATTGGCCCGGGTGACGAGGTCATCACCCCCGGCTTCACCTACATTGCCACGGCTGAGACTGTGGCGTTGCTTCGTGCCAAGCCGGTCTATGTGGATATCGACGCGCGCACCTACAACCTTGACCCAAGCTTGCTGGAAGCGGCCATTACCCCCAATACCAAGGCCATAATTCCAGTGAGCCTGTACGGCCAGTGCGCCGACTTTGATGCCATCAACGCTATTGCTGCGCGCCATGGCATTCCTGTGATTGAAGACGCTGCGCAAAGTTTTGGTGCCAGCTACAAGGGGCGCAAAAGTTGCAACCTCTCCACCATTGCCTGCACCAGTTTCTTTCCCAGCAAGCCGCTGGGTTGCTATGGCGATGGCGGTGCCATCTTCACCAACGACGACGAACTGGCCAAGGTCATGCGACAGATCGCACGCCATGGACAGGACCGGCGCTACCACCATGTTCGTGTAGGCGTGAATAGCCGGCTGGATACCATTCAAGCTGCCATACTGCTACCCAAGTTGGCGATTCTGGACGAAGAAATGTCGCAAAGGCAGGAGGTGGCCGCGCGTTACACCCAGCTGCTGAACAAGGCTGGCATCAGCACCACGCCTTTTGTTGAGCCCCATAACATCAGCGCTTGGGCGCAGTACACGATATGTGTGACGGCGCGCGATGCAACTCAGAAAGCTATGGGCGACGCCGGCGTGCCCACGGCGGTACATTACCCGATACCCCTGAACCGGCAACCTGCGGTAAAGGACAGCGAGGCCTGTCTTCCCGTGGGCGACGAAGTCGCCCTTCGGGTTATGAGCCTGCCAATGAGCCCGAACCTATCGGCCGCGGATCAGCAGCGCGTGGTGCAGGTGCTTGCACGGGCCTGAGAGTCGGATAAAAGATATTTGAGTGGATGAGCCAATATGACCGTGAGTGTTCCCTTTATCGACCTAAAGCGTTACGAGACCGGGTTTCACCAGGCCTTGATGGATAAGTTCGCCGCTATGACTGCACAGGCTCAGTTCATAGGTGGTGCGGAAGTGAGCGAGCTGGAGTGCCGTTTGCAGGAGGCGTTATCGGTCCGTCATGCCGTTACCTGTGCCAATGGAACCGACGCCCTGCAACTGGCCTTGCGTGCGTTGGGGGTGGGACGGGGCGATGCCGTGCTGGTGCCCAATGTGACATTCTGGGCCACATTTGAGGCGGTCGCCAATGTCGGGGCTGATCCTGTCACGGTGGATGCCAGCCTTGAAGACGGTGGCGTGTCCTATGTTGCCCTAGAGCAGGCTCTGGTGAAAGCCAGGCCCAAGGCAGCCATCATCGCGCACCTGTATGGCTGGGGCAGCCGCCGGCTTGCCGAGATCAGAGAGCTCTGTTGCAAGCACGGGGTTCCCCTGCTCGAGGATGGTGCTCAGAGTTATGGTGCGACCTACCAGGGCAATTCGATTTACAAGGGTGCGCTGATTTCGACGACATCCTTTTATCCGGCGAAGGTTCTGGGCGGCGCTGGTGATGGCGGGGCCGTGTTCACCGATGACGCCGAACTGGCCGACAAGGTTCGCCGCTTAGGCAACCACGGGCGTACCGCACATTATAGTTATGGCGATGTGGGTTGGAACTCTCGGCTAGATGCTCTCCAGGCTGCTTTCCTGAACCTGTCGATGAACTACATTGAGCAGCGCGTCGCTTCGCGTCGCGAGGTAGCACAGACTTATCAGAAGGTCCTACCAACGCTCGGTCTGGAAGTCATGGCGCCCTCTGCCGACTACGCAGAGAACGGCTACTGCAATGTCTGCCTGATCCAGGACCTGGACAAGAAGAGGGCGCTGGAAACCGCCCTGAAGAACGCTGGCATTGGCTTCGGGAACATCTACCCGGGCGTGATGTCGGCCCAGGAAGGTGCGCGCAGTTACAACCGGGGCCATTTCGGCGGCCGCGATGGCGAGGTGCTATGTGCTTCCGTACTGAACCTACCGCTGTTCCCCTACATGACGCAAGCCGAACTCGACCGCGTATTTGAAGTGGTGCGCGGCGCTCTGACAAACTAGGAGCTTGTAATGACGAGCAGCTTATTCATTCACCCGACGGCCAATGTGGCCGACAAGTCGCAGATTGGCGAAGGCACCAAGGTCTGGATAAATGTCCAGATCAGGGAGAACGCATCAATTGGCGACAATTGCATCTTGTCTAAGGATGTCTATGTCGACCACGGTGTGTCCATCGGACACCGCTGCAAGATCCAGAACAGCGTGTCGGTCTACCACGGCGTGAGCATTGGCGACGATGTCTTTGTCGGGCCGAATGTCGCCTTCACCAACGACCGCGTCCCACGCGCATTTAATACCGATTGGAAGATCACTCCTACTAAGATAGAAACTGGGGTCAGCATTGGTGCGAATTCGACCATCGTCTGTGGTGTCACCATCGGCGAGTATGCAATGGTTGCAGCTGGTAGCGTTGTGACCCGGGATGTGCCCCCCTATACCCTGGTGATGGGTAATCCGGCCCGGTCGGCCGGCAAGATCGACAAGATGGGAAACCGCGTTGCAGAGTAAACACTAATGAATGACAAACCAGTACGTTTAGGCCTCATCGGCCTGGGTCGCATGGGGCAGAATCACCTGCGAATCCTATCCATGCTCAAGGGCGTCGAACTGGCCTTCGTGGCGGATGCCGATTCGGCGCTAGCCGCACGGATGGGGGCTTCCTACGGCGTACTTGGCGTGAGCCAGCTCGATAGCGTGCTCGACACTGCGGAAGCGGTCGTGATCTGCACGCCAACGGTGACGCACGCAGATTACATTCGTATGGTGGCCGGTAAGGTGCGTAACATCTTTGTCGAGAAGCCGCTTGCCGATACCCTGGAGGAGGCCGAGCGCGTGGCACGCTTCGCAGTGGAGCAGGGTCTGAATGTGCAGGTCGGGTTCATCGAACGTTTCAATCCAGCAGTCCAGAGCCTTAAGCAAGTGCTCGACAAGTCCGAGCGTGTCATCAGTATCGATTTCACTCGGACCAACAAACTCAGCGCCCGCATCACCGATGTTGATGTCGTGACCGACCTGATGATCCATGACATCGACCTGGCGCTGTATCTCAATGGTCCGGCTCGTTCGGTAGCGGCACATGGCTTCGCGCACGGCAAGATGATCGACTTTGCTTCCGCGTTGATCACCCACGAGAACGGCCGCTTCTCCCGCATCCAGGCCAGCCGCATTACCGAGAAGAAGATGCGTCTAATTGAGGCAACCTGCGTGGACATGTTCGTCGACTGCGAGCTGCTGAGAAAGGAAATCATCATTAGCCGGCAGTCCGAGATCCGCCAGTCCGAGGGACAGCCCTACACGATTTCGGCGGTCCAGGAGGCCATCGAGGTACGCCCGCAGGAGGCGTTGTTGTCCGAATTGCAGGCGTTCGTAGCTAGCTGCCTTGGTCAGAGCCAGACCGAATTGCCTGGCGTGCAGGATGGACTGGCCGCCATGCAAATCTGCGACGAGATCCAGAAGGCAGTGGCGGCATGATGAAGCAACGCGAGCTTTCCGGCAAGACCGTGCTGGTCACGGGTGGAGCCGGCTTTATTGGCAGCCATCTGGTGGATCGCTTGCTTGCCGAAGGTGCCGCCCATGTGGCGGTGATCGATAACATGTTCCTGGGGTCTGAAGAAAATCTGTCAGACGCTCAGTCTTCGGGCAAGTTGAGCTTTTACAAGGATGATGCCGAATTCGTCACCAGTTTGGATTACATATTCAACCGGCACCCGATCGATATCGTCTTCAACTGCGCCACAAAGGCGCTCAACTATTCCTTCCTGAACCCGGCCAATGCCTTTGGCACCAATGTGACGATTGCCTTGAACTTGCTGGAGTTGCAGCGCCGGGGCGCCTTCAAGTCGCTCTGCCATTTTTCCACTTCTGAGGTCTATGGCTCGGCCGTCTACGAGCCCATGGACGAAAGGCATCCCCGTAACCCGACCACGACTTATGCCGCCGGCAAAGCGGCGGCCGACCTAGCGGTTGAGAGCTATGTGCACATGTTCGGCCTGGACGGCTTTATCGTGCGCCCCTTTAACAACTATGGCCCGCGCCAGAACTACCGAGGGCTGCTGGCTGGCGTGATTCCCCTGACCGCATGGCGCATCCTGACCGGTTGTGCCCCGGAGATCCATGGCGACGGCACGCAGAGCCGCGACTTCATCCATGTGCGCGATACGGTCGATGCCGTTGTGAAGCTATTCCGGGTGCTGCCACCTGGTGAATCTGTCAATATCTCTACGGACAACCAGATCGCCATCGGCGACCTGGTAACGCGCATTGCGACGATGCTGGGTTACTGCAAGGAGATCGTGCGCAAGCCGGCACGGCAGGCGGATGTGCTCTGCCACAACGCAAGCAACCAAAAGGTGCGAGCGCTGATCGACTATTCACTCACCGATTTTGATACCGGCTTGCACGAGACGCTAGACTGGTATGTGAGTCGCATCGGGACAGCAAAATGAATACCATCCGCCTGATGAAGCCTTATGTCAGTTTCGACGAGGTCGAAGCAGAGTTCCGTTCGGTCTTCAGTAGCGGCATATTCACTCGCGGAGAGCATGTTGAGGCCTTTCGCAGGGACCTGGCACGATTTACCGGCGCTAAGCATGTGCATCTGGCAACCTCGGCCACCACTGCACTGTGGGTCTGCCTCAAGCTACTTGGCATCGGGCCAGGGGATGAGGTCGTTATCTCGGATTTCTCATTCCCTGCGACGGCCAATGTGGTGGAAGACCTTGGGGCCAAGCCAGTCTTTGCCGATGTGTCCCGCGATACTTACAACATGCTGGCAGACACGCTAGCGCCCTTGCTAGGGCCGCGGACCAAGGCAGTGATCTTCGTAGATGCCTTGGGCAATCCGTCAGGTCTTCATGCTATCAGTACCTTGTGCCGCAGCCGCGGGATCCCGCTGATCGAGGATGCAGCTTGCGCGATTGGCAGCTCCGAAGCCGACCAGCGTTGCGGTTCGATTGCCGACCTGACTTGCTTCAGTTTCCATCCCCGCAAGCTCATCAGCACCGGCGAGGGTGGTGCCATCACTACCAACCGCAATGACTGGTCGCAATGGCTGGACATGAAGCTCTCCCACGGTGCCCGGGGCATGAAGGGTGTGGCCCTCGACTTCGTGGATTTCGGCTACAACTTCCGGCTGCCCGAACTCCAGGCCGTCATGGGGCGCAAACAGCTGGCGAAAATTGAAGACATCCTGGTCGAGCGCAACCAAGTGCGGGATGCCTACCGGGCGATGCTGGAGCCCATGGGCTTCGTGGCCCAGCGGGCCCATTCCGACGTCCGCTTCAATGTGCAGTCTATGGTGTTTGCCGTGCCCCCGGGTTGCAGCCGAGACGGCCTGATCGCCGGCCTGAAGGCGAGGGGCGTCGAGTCCACCATCGGCACCTATTCGCTCAGCGCCACCACCTACTACACAGCTAAGTACGCCGTGAATAATCCGAATTCGCGCTGGCTCGAGGCGAATACCATCACGCTCCCATGCTACGGAGGCGTTGATGTGCAGGTGGTCTGCAAAGCGATACAGGACAGTCTCGTCTCGCGATGAACACTAGGCGCATTCTTTTTCTGGGAAGCAAGGAGGCGGGCCTGATGGCGTTGCGGCGCCTGCTGGAGCGACTCCCCACGGGTAGCGTCCAGGCCGTTCTGTGTCCCGATGACAGGTCGGATGGGCGCACTGAATATGGGAATTTTCAGTTGCTAGCGGTGCAGTACGGCCTGACGCTGCATTTGATCCAAAGCAGCAAGGAAACTGCCGATTTGATCCGCCGCTTCCAGCCGCAGACCGTGCTTGTACACGGCTGGTATCGCATGATCCCGGTCTCAGAGTTCCCGGACATCGATTTCCTAGGCTTTCATTATTCCCCGCTGCCGCAATACCGCGGCAATGCGCCGATGGTCTGGCAGATCATCAATGGCGAACGCCGACTTGGCGTCAGTTTCTTCGTTCTTTCCGAGGGGATGGACGATGGTGAACTGGTTGACCTGCGCTACTTCGACTTGGCTGCGCATGAAGATATCGCCGATGCGATCGGGAAGGCCAACCAACTGGTAACGGCCATGCTGGATGACTTCCTCCCGCAATGGCTGGCCGGCAAGGTGATGCGCCGGCCCCAGGAGAATGGCCCCATTAGTTATTGCGGCTTGCGGACGCCGGAGGACGGGCATATCGATTGGCGCGCAGCCCCCGAGACCGTTCACAACTTCATCAGGGCCCAGACCCACCCGTATCCCGGCGCCTATTCCCGGCTCGCGGACGGACGAGTGGTCCGGTTCTTGAAGTCCGAAATCGAGTTGAGGCAGTTTTACGGCGTTCCGGGCGCCGTGGTCGATGTTGCCCCCGGTACGATCACGGTTGCCTGCGGCACGGGTGCCTTGCGGATCTTGAGGGCGGAACTGGACGGCGAAACGCCTGAAGCATCCGCAGCGGCCATGCGCTCCCTTAAAGTCCGCTTCAGCTGATAGGGCAGTTGCAACCATGATCACCATCATCGACTACGGCGCCGGGAATATCGGGTCCGTGCTCAACATGATCAGGCATGTGGGCGGTTTGGCCGAGGTCACGGGGAACGCGGCTGGCGTGCTGGGCGCAAAAAAGGTACTGCTGCCCGGCGTGGGTAGTTTCGACAACGCCATGGCCCGGCTGGCTAGGCTTGGCCTGGTTGAGCCCCTGAAAGAGCGTGCGCAGTCGGGCGTCCCTTTCCTGGGCATTTGCCTCGGCATGCAATTGCTGGCGAAAGAAAGCGAGGAAGGATGCATGGCCGGACTGGGGCTGATTCCCGGGCGTGTGCGCCGTTTCCGATTCGAGGGTGAAGCCGCGAAACTCAAGATCCCGCACATGGGCTGGAATCGCGTAACGCCGGTCCGTGCTCATCCCCTGGGACAGGGAATGGAGGAGGGGGCGCGTTTTTATTTCGTGCATTCCTACTATTTCGACTGCGAGCATGCCGAGGATGTACTTTTAAGGTCGGAATATGGACATGAATTCACTTCCGGCGTCCAACGGGGAAATGTGATGGGTGTCCAGTTCCACCCCGAGAAAAGCCATCGCTATGGTATGCAGTTGATCCGGAACTTTGTCGGGCTCTGACATGCTTGCCACACGATTGATGCCCTGCCTGCTACTGAGCAATGGTGCCCTGGTCAAGACCACCCGGTTCAAGGAAGGGTCTTATGTCGGCGATCCGGTCAATGCCGTGCGGATCTTCAACCAGAAGGAGGTCGACGAACTGATTCTTCTCGACATCCACGCGACGACGCAGAGCCGGGGGATAGACTTCGAGACCTTGGAGAAGGTCGTCAGCGAATGCTTCATGCCGATCTGCTATGGCGGCGGTGTGCGCACCATTGAAGACATGCGACGGCTGTACGCCCTGGGCATCGAGAAGGTCTCGCTCGGTGCGGCGGCATTCGAGGTGCCGGATCTGGTGCGCCAGGCTTCCAGTGAATTCGGAGCGCAGGCCGTGGTGGTGACCCTCGATGTGAAGAAGGGCCTGCTGGGACGCTCCACTGTTCGCACGCGTAAAGGAAGTCACGATACTAAGATGTCCCCGTCGGAGGCGGCCCGCACCTTCGAGGAGCAGGGGGCTGGGGAATTAATTCTGTATTCGATAGACAGGGACGGAACCTGGTCTGGCTTTGACCTGAAACTGGTGGAGTCGGTGAGCCAGGCGGCTAGCGTGCCTGTGGTAGTAACAGGTGGCGCCGGCTCGCTGGAGGATATCAGGGTTGCCGTGAAGCAGGCCGGAGCATCGGCTGTGGCGATCGGAAGTATGGCTGTCTTCCAGGGCAAGGATCTGGGGGTCCTGATCAAGTTTCCCACGCGAAAAGAACAAGATGCAATCTTCGAACAGGACTAAATGAACAAGCTCATCTGCACACGGTGCATCTACGACGACTCGGTCCCCAACATCAGCTTCGATGATGAGGGAGTGTGCAACTATTGCCGCCAGATCGATACGCTGGAAGCCGAATACCCCACGGGCCAGGAGGGAGAGGCAAGGATGCAGAAACTGGTCGACGAGATGAAGGTCGCCGGGCGGGGTAAAAAGTATGACGCGGTCATAGGTGTGAGCGGTGGCTGCGACTCCTCCTACCTAGTGCACCAGATGAAAGAGGTCTACGGCCTGCGTCTATTGGCAGCACATTTCGACAATACCTGGAACTCGACGATAGCGACGGAGAATATCCACAATGTGCTGGACAAGCTGGGAGTCGATCTGTTCACGATTGTGGTCGACAACAAGGAGTACGACGACATCTACCGCTCGTTCTTCAAGGCCGGGGTCAAGGACCTAGAGACGCCCACTGACATTGGGCTGGCGACAACCTTGTACAAGGCGGCTGAGAAGTTTGGCATCAAATACATGATCGAGGGCCACTCCTTCCGCACGGAGGGAGTGGCGCCCTTGGGCTGGATCTACATGGATGGTAAGTACATCGAATCGGTGCACCGCCAGTTTGGGCGTGTTCCTATGAAGTCCTTTCCGAATCTCTGGCTGCGCGACCAGCTCAAATGGATGCTGTTCGGCGGTATCAAAAAGATCCGCCCCTTGTACTACATGGACTACGACAAGGAAGCAGCCAAGAAATTGCTGACAGAGAAATACGATTGGCAGTGGTACGGTGGGCATCATCTAGAAAACCGGTTTACGGCTTTCTATCACAGCTATTTCCTCCCTACGCGCTGGAACATTGATTTCCGCATTGCTGGCCATTCCGCCTATTGCCGTAATGGCTGGATGACGCGCGAGGGGGCCTTGCGCCTGATGAACGAGCCGCCCCATATCGAGGCGGGCTTGGTAGATTTCGTGAAGAAGCGTCTCGGGTTCACGGAAGAAGAGTTCGAACGCCTCATGACCATGCCGAAGAAGACATACAAGGACTATGTCACATACAAGAAGACATTCGAAAGAATGCGGCCGTTTTTCTGGGTGATGTACAAGATGGACCTGATCCCGAAGAGCTTTTACATTAAATACACGGCCAAGAGCTGACAGACCAAAAAGGTCCCGGGTGAAACTTTTTGTGCGTAGTGTGGCCGTATCGGTAGTCTATGGCCTGCAGATGTTGCTGCTGTGGCTATCCTATGCCTCTTGCCACATGCTGAAGATCAGCACCGTCCAGCGCAAGGACTGGGCCGTAGGCCTAGACGAGGTGGCTGCCAATCTCCACAACATCTCGACGGCGTTGGGCGAGACGGTGTCGGTGAGCATGTCACGGCATCCCTTCTATGCCTATCGCTACGACCATGTGTTGCCGGCCCGCATCAGCTGGAGGTTTCTGCGATACCTTGTTCGCATCGTCTACTCACCTATCCTGCTAGGCTATCTGTGCCATCGCGTGAAGGGGTTCTTCTATGTGGCGGGTTCGGCGTACCTGTTGTCGGACTTCGACGGGCGCAGTCGTGAATTCAGATTCCTTAAGTCGCGCGGCTTGAAGATCGCCTGTTTTTTCTGCGGTAGCGAGATCCGCTCCTTGAGGCTCATGAAACAGCTGTCCAAGGATCTGGGTCGGGACATGATAAGCACTTATCAGACGATCTCGGTCCCGGGCTTTGACGATGAGCACCTAGAAGTTTTGCGGATGAAACTGGCTGCTAGCGCGGATGCTTATGCGGACCACATTTTCAACGCGCCCGTGGACCAGATCTCCTACCTTCGCAGTGCTGTACATCCCTTCATGTACTTCTATCCGGACAGCGGCTTCCGCAGGAATGACGGCAAGTTCGCAGAGATCCATCGGTTGAAGTTAGTACACGCCCCTTCGTCTCCCTTGATCAAGGGCACTCCCCTGGTGAGGGCGGCCGTCAAGAAGCTGCAACTGGAAGGTTATGACTTCGAATACATGGAGCTCATCGGCGTTACTAACCAGGCATTGCTGGAGGTGCTGGCAGAGGCGCATGTGGTACTCAACGAGTTCTATGCCCTAGTGCCGGGGCAGTTCGGTGTCGAGGCCATGGCTTCGCATTGCGCGCTCATTACTTCGGCCGACGAACGCATCGAAACCACCTTACCTGCCGGCGCGAACTCCGCCTGGATGGTGACGGAGTATTGGAATATCTACGAAAATCTGAAACGCTTGCTCGACGATCACGCATTGATCAAGCGGTATGCCGACGCCGGCTTCGCCTGGGCCGAGGAGCATTGCAGCTACCAGAAAAACGCAGCCCGCCTGAGGGTGCTGTTGAGCACCCCAAAAAATTAGGCCCATGCTCAAGAGCCTTTTCCGAGATTCCATCCTGTACACGCTGTCGACGGTACTGACGCGTGGCATCTCCTTCATTCTGCTCCCGCTCTACACGCGGGCGTTAAGCCCGGAGGAGTTCGGCATGCTCGACTACTTCGTGGCCCTAGGGGCGATTGCATCCATCTTCATCACGCTGGAGATCATGCAGGGGCTGGCGCGCCACATCCCGGAATGTCTTGAGGACGGGCAGAAGAAGCGGGACTATGCATCCACTTGTATGTGGTTCGTGCTCGGCGCCTATACAGCGCTGCTGCTGCTGGTTTCGGCCTTAAGCACCCAACTCTCCACACTGCTTCTGGATTCGCCCGGGAAGGCTGGCCTGGTCGAACTGGCGGGCTGGTCCTATTGGGTGGCGGGAGTTCTTAACATTCTGCACGGACAGTTGCGCTGGGAGCTCCGAGCGGCTACTAGCGCTTTGCTGTCGCTGTTGTCAACCCTGCTGACTGTGGCCTGCACTGTTGTCATGGTGATCTGGTTGCAATGGGGTATTCGGGGGGCGCTGCTTGCCCAGGTGACTGGCGGCCTGCTGGCGCTGCTGCCCAGCCTGTACCTGACCCGTTCGAGTTTCGGTCTTCGTTTCGACCTCGCGAGCCTGCGCCGTATGTTGGCGTATTCCGTGCCGCTGATCCCGTCAAGCCTAGCGGTCATCTTTGCCTTGTATTTCGATCGGATCGCTCTGAAGGAGCTCATGAGCCTATCGGATGTGGGCATCTACGCGGTGGGACAGAAGATCTCGCTGGTTGTCACCCTGGCACTGATCGGTTTTCGCACCGCCCTAACCCCCCTGATCTATGCTAGCCACGCGCAGGACTCGACGCCGGGGGATATTGCGAAGATTTTCCGAGTCTTCTGTGTCGCCGCCCTTGCTATGACGCTATGTATTTCTGTGTTCGCGCGCGAAATCGTCGGGCTGATCTCTTCCGAGTCTTTCCAAGGGGCAGCCAGCGTGGTGCCGCTACTGATCTTCAGCGTGTTGCTGGCGAATATGTACATTTTTGCGCCAGGCTTGGACCTTAGTAGGAAGACAGGGGTCATCTCGGCTATCAATATTGTCGTCGCTGTGCTGAATGTGATGCTTAATTACCTCCTGATTCCGGTGTTCGGCATTCTGGGGGCTGCCCTGTCGGCCCTGCTGGCTTTCGGGGTGGGATTTGTCGTTTACATGTACGCAAGCCAGCGCCTTTACCCAGTGCCGCACGACTGGACTGGGGTAACTAAACTGCTAGCCATTGTGTTGGCTGGCATGGGGGCGATCCATGCCTTGGGAGTAGCTTGTGGCGACTGCCTGTGGACCAAAGTGCTGCTCGTACTTTTAACCGTTGGCCTGATGGTCTGTGTCAGTGGTGTTCCCCTGAAGGGGATGCGGGCCAGACTTGAAGGTATTCTCAGGAAATAAATGTATCCATGAAAGTGCAAGTGGCAAAAGTCGAATCGGGCACCAGAGTGCGGATTGCACACTTGACATCCGCTCATCCGCGAGACGACATCCGTGTCTTTCTGAAGGAATGCCGGAGTCTGGCCGCGAACGGCCACGAAGTCGTGCTTGTGGTTGCTGATGGGCTAGGCGACCAGCTACTCGAGGACATCGCAATCACCGATGTCGGCAGCTACAAGGGGCGGCTGGATCGCATGTTTAATGTCACTCGGCGAGTTCTGAAAAAGGCGTTGGTGTTGGATGCGGATGTCTATCACCTGCACGACCCGGAGTTGCTATCGGTGGGTCTGAGCCTGAAGTGGCGTGGCAAGAAAGTTGTGTTCGATGCGCACGAGGATGTGCCCAAGCAGATTCTGGGCAAGCATTACTTGCATCCCTTGGTGCGCAGGTTGCTGTCTTGGAGCTTTGCCCATTACGAGCGTTTTGCATGTACTCATCTCGATGGTATCGTGGCAGCGACTCCCTACATCCGTGACAAGTTCAAAAAATTTAATCCGTGCACGATCGATGTCAACAACTTTCCGATAGTTGGAGAGTTGGACCCTTGCGTACCTTGGCATAAGAAGGCCAACGAGGTTTGTTATGTAGGGACAATCGCGCAGGTTCGGGGAGTAAAAGAGCTGATCCTGGCGATGGATCTGACACATTCTGATGTGCGCCTCAACATGGTCGGTGCCTACGCCGAGCCGAAAGTAGAGCTTGAGGTCCGGTCCTACCCCGGATGGACCCGCGTCAATGACCTAGGTGTTCAGGACCGTCGAGGCGTGTCGGATGTACTAGGCAGATCCGTTGCTGGGCTGGTGAATCTACATCCTCTGGTCAATTACCTAGATGCATTGCCAATCAAGATGTTTGAGTACATGTCGGCAGGCATACCCGTTATTGCCTCAAATTTCGAGCTATGGAGGCAGATCATCCAAGACTCAGGGTGTGGGATTTGCGTGGATCCAATGAATCCTTTAGCTATTGCAGAGGCTATTGACTTTCTTGTCGAACACCCAGATCAGGCAAGGAGAATGGGAGAAAACGGACGGCAAGCTGTTTTGAATCGCTATAACTGGGCGCAAGAAGAGGCGAAGCTGGTTAAGTTTTATGATCGACTTTTGGCTGCATGAGCGTAGTCTTTTTTTTGTGTAGCTCTTGGAGCATATAGATGTGTGGAATTTTTGGCATCGTCTCGTCGTCCCCTGTCTCAGAGAACGATCTTGGCGTTTTGGTGAAGCAGGCCCAGCAACGCGGCAGAGACTCCAGCGGCCTGCTTACTTTCGAGGGTGAGGCCTACCAGGCCTACCGTGCCGACTATCCAATCACTCGGCTTCTGAAAGAAGTACAACCCAAGTCCAGCCACATTGTGCTGGGCCACAGTCGCCTCATCACCAATGGTCTTTCAGACAACCAGCCCGTGGTGCGTGACGATATCTGTGTTTTGCACAATGGTATTGTGGTCAACCACGATGCAATTTGGCCGCAGATTGGCAAGGTGCGCGAACTCCAGATTGATACAGAGGTGATAGCAGGCATTGCCGCAGACCATCTGGCAAAAGGTGGAGCTTTGGAGGATATGCCAGCCCGCGTTTTGAGCCTATGTCGGGGAGTGGTGGCCTGTGCGCTCATGTTGCCAAAGTTGGGCAAGCTGTGCCTGTTTTCGAACAACGGCAGTCTGTACGTGGGCCGTAAGCTGGGTAACCACTATTTTTCTTCAGAGCGTTACCCCTTGGCCTTGATTGGTTGCGAGGCAATTGATCAGGTGCGGGATGCCGTGTTTATTGATATTCCGTCTTCGGTTCACACTGTCAAGGTCAGCGATCACAGGGACCGGGCAACTAATTTGATTCCCAGCCTGTCACTTTCGGGCGCTGCAGAAGAAGAAAAACTGCTGGGTTATCGCAGGTACGAAGGTCGCCGTTGCACCAAGTGCCTGCTGACTGAAACCATGCCCTATATCCGTTTTGATGCCGAAGGGATTTGCAACTATTGCAATCACTATAAGCCGCGAAATAGACCTCGCCCCAAGGAAGAGTTGTTTCGCCTGGTCGAGGCTTACCGGCGGGACAAGGGCGATGAATGCATTGTGCCGTTCTCTGGTGGTCGCGACAGTTGCTACGGCTTGCATCTGATTGTGAAAGAACTCCAAATGAAGCCCATTACGTATACCTACGATTGGGGCATGGTGACAGATCTGGGGCGACGCAACATCAGTCGCATGTGCGCCGAGCTGGGTATTGAGAACATCATCGTGGCGGATGACATTGCTAAGAAGCGTGAAAACATCGCCATGAATCTACGCGCTTGGCTCAAATCACCACATTTGGGCATGATCAGTGTTTTAACGGCTGGCGATAAGCATTTTTTTCGGCATGTTGAAACCATCAAGCAGCAGACGGGCATCAACCTGAACCTATGGGGTATCAATCCGTTAGAGGTGACACATTTCAAGGCGGGGTTTCTTGGGGTTCCCCCAGACTTTGAGGAAGAGCGTGTTTATTCGCATGGCGTCATGAAACAACTCCGTTACCAATACCTGCGTCTGAAGGCCATGATGCAAAGCCCTGGATACTTCAATAGCTCACTATGGGATACCTTGTCTGGTGAGTACTACCGTAGCTTCACCCAAAAAAATGACTACTTCCACATCTTTGACTACTGGCGGTGGGATGAGCAGCAGATTGACAACACCCTGGCCGAATACGACTGGGAAAAGGCCCCAGACACCAACACCACATGGCGTATTGGCGACGGTACCGCAGCGTTTTATAACTATGTGTACTACACCGTGGCAGGCTTCACAGAACACGACACATTTCGCAGTAACCAGATTCGTGAGGGTGACCTGACTCGCGACGAGGCTTTAGCCTTGGTGGAAGATGAGAACCGGCCACGCTATCCCAACATCAAGTGGTATCTTGATGCGGTGGGGGTAGATTTCAAAGAGGCTATTCGGGTGGTTAACGCAATTCCTAAACTGTTTTGAGTGTTCTTGTGAAGCCTTGCGTCTGGTACATCTCTAAGTATGTTGCGCCGCCCTCTCAGGCGAGTGCTGGAGGTCGGGGTTATCTGCTCATGCGTGAAATCGCTCGCATGGGTCATGAGACCGTGATCATCACCTCAGATGCCAATCAGTTGGCGAAGGTGCCTAAGATGTCTGAGCCTTATCTCTTTGAGCATGTAGATGGGATTCAACTGTGTTGGGTACGCACATTTAAGTACAGCGTTGCTAAATCAATGCGCCGTATCTTGAGTTGGCTAGATTTTGAGTGGCGACTGTTGCGTTTGCCAAAAGATAAGTTGCCCGCTCCAGATGTGGTGGTGGTATCCAGCCTGTCCTTGCTCACAATCCTCAATGGTTTTTTGCTACGGTGGCATTACAAATGTCGCCTCATTTTTGAGATTCGCGACATATGGCCAATGACGATCATCGAAGAGGGAGGCTTTAGCCCTCGCAATCCTTTTGTGCTTGTTTTGGCTCTGATCGAGAAGCTTGGGTATAGGTATGCCGATGCGATTGTCGGAACCATGCCAAATCTAGGTGAACATGTGGCCAATACATTAGGCCAACCCCGTTTGACACATTGCATACCCATGGGCGTAGATGGTGCGTCAATCAGCGGTAATGAGCCTTTACCGTCTGACTATGTTTTACAGTACCTACCAAAGGGTAAATTTGTTGTAGCCCATGTTGGAGCCATTGGAATCACCAATGCATTGGATACTTTTCTGGATTGCGCCCAAGCCATGAGTTCAGATAATCGAATTCATTTCTTGCTTGTTGGCGAGGGAGATTTACGCGAACAATACCAACGCAAATATGCCCACTTGGAAAATCTTACTTTCGCCCCCAAGGTTGCAAAGCAAATGGTGCAGTCAGTGTTGTCTCATTGTGATGTGTTGTATTTTTCAGTTCATACTTCGAATGTGTGGCGATATGGTCAGTCCTTGAACAAAGTGATTGACTACATGCTGTCGGGTAAGCCGGTGGTTGCTTCCTACACCGGTTATCCATCCATGATCAATGAAGCACAATGTGGCACCTATGTGCCAGCTGGTGATGTTGAAGCGCTGAGAGTTGAGCTTTTGCGGTATGCAAGCATGGATGTTTTAGAGCGAGAGGCTATTGGTGATCGGGGGCGCGAGTGGGTGTTGCGCTACCGCAGTTATCAAACACTCGCGCAAAACTACCTACCTATTTTGTTCGGGTCTAAACAAACAACGAGTCCACATGAAGCGCGCCTTTGATTTGATCATGGCGTTGATTCTGATGTTGGCACTTGCACTGCCGGTTTTAATCCTTTTTGGTTTGATCCGTTATCGGTTGGGTAGCCCAGTTCTGTTCAGGCAGGCGCGCCCCGGAATGCATGGGCACGCATTTGAAATGGTCAAATTTCGGACGATGACAAATGAGTGTGATGCCAATGGAGAGCTTTTAACAGATGCCCAGCGATTGACGGATTTCGGTCGGTTTTTACGTGCCACGAGTCTGGATGAGTTGCCAGAGTTGTGGAATGTACTCAGGGGTGAAATGAGTCTTGTAGGCCCTCGCCCCCTGTTGATGGAATATTTGCCGCTTTATTCTCCTGAGCAAGCACGCCGACATGAAGTTAGACCAGGAATCACCGGTTGGGCGCAGGTGAATGGGCGTAACGGTCTGAGTTGGGAGGACCGCTTCAAGCTCGATATCTGGTATGTGGACAACCGCACACTTTGGCTGGACTTACGCATTCTCTGGCTCACTGTACGCAAAGTTCTTATGCGTGAAGGAATCAATGCAAAAGGAGAGGCAACGATGTCCAAATTCAGAGGTAATAAAACATGAAACGGTTGGCCTTGCTGGGTGCAAGCGGTCATGGCAAAGTTGTTGCCGATATGGCGCTGCTTTCTGGATGGGATGATGTGTCTTTTTTCGATGATGCTTGGCCTCAGTGTGAACATAACGGTCCTTGGCGTGTGGAGGGAGACACCGCCGCTTTGATCGCGCGGTTGCCACATTTTGCCGGTGTGGTGGTTTCTATTGGCGACTGCAAAGTTCGGTTGCACAAACATAAAACATTGCTAGATGCGGGTGCGCAAATGGCATCTATCGTTCATCCAGCAGCCATTGTCAGTCCCAGAGCTGTCCTTGGTGTGGGAACTGTTGTGATGGCTGGTGCTGTGGTCAATATTGATGCGGTTGTTGGCCAGGCGGCGATCATCAATACGGGCGCTTCCGTTGACCATGATTGCCATCTTGGAGATTCGGTGCATGTTAGCCCTGGTGCGCATCTTGCCGGAGGCGTGCGGGTTGGTGAGGGTGCCTGGCTGGGAATTGGTGCGACCGTAAAGCAGGGGATTGAGATCGGCAACTATGCAGTGGTGGGGGCCGGCGCCGTGGTTCTTTCATCCGTCTCACCTGGAGTCACTGTTATTGGTTATCCAGCTCGTCCTAAAGCCCTCAACCAGACGCCAAGTAACTGAATAAACATATGTTGAATACACCGTTTGCAACATGGCCCAGCTTTACGATTGAAGAGGCAGAGGCTATCCAACGCGTGCTACTTTCAAACAAGGTCAACTACTGGACTGGAGATCAATGCCGTGCCTTTGAGCAAGAGTTTGCCGATTGGTGCGGCAGCCGCTATGCGGTTGCACTTGCAAATGGCACCGTGGCGTTGGATGTCGCTTTGAAAGCGCTAGGCATTTCAGAGGGTGACGAGGTCGTTGTGACACCTCGCACTTTCATGGCTAGTGTTTCCTGCGTGGTCAATGCCGGAGCGATACCCGTGTTTGCAGATGTGGATCGAGATAGCGGAAACTTGTCGGCACGAACCATCGAACAGGTCTTGACGCCGCGAACACGAGCTGTTATTTGCGTGCATCTTGCCGGTTGGCCGTGTGACATGGACCCAATCATGGCGCTTGCTGACAAACATGGGATCAAGGTCATCGAAGACTGCGCGCAAGCCCATGGCGCTCGCTACAAAGGGCGAAGCGTTGGATGTATCGGTCACATAGGGGCTTGGAGCTTTTGTCAGGACAAAATCATGACAACAGGTGGTGAAGGTGGAATGGTCACCACCAACGATGAGGCGTTGTGGCGCAGCATGTGGGCTTTCAAAGACCACGGCAAGAGTTATGAGGCTGTCTACGAGCGTCAGCATCCCCCAGGCTTTCGCTGGGTTCATGAAAGCTTTGGTACCAACTGGCGAATGATAGAGATGCAAGCCGCCATTGGTCGCATACAACTTCAGCGAATGCCCCATTGGACAGCCCAGCGCGCCAGCAACGCGGCAAGACTGCGTACGGCTCTGTTACCTTTGTCTGGTGAACACGGGCCAATCCGTTTGGCTAGCCAAGTTTGTTCAGGTTGCCCAGAAAAAAACGAGGTGCCTGATAAGCAAGCATGCATCAGTGGGTGCACACATGCGAATTACAAATTTTATGCCTATGTCCGCCCTCAAAACCTTGCCTCTGGATGGAGTCGTGATCGAATTATTGACGCCATCAACCAACAAGGTGTTCCCTGTTATCAGGGAAGTTGTAGCGAGGTTTATCTTGAAAAAGCTTTTGAAGGAACAGTTTGGAAGCCTATTAAACCGCTGCCTATTGCTCGCGAGTTGGGGGAAACCAGTTTGATGTTTCTGGTGCACCCCTCGTTAAAGCCAGAAGAAATAGATAAAACTTGTGAGGTTGCGATTCAAGTCTTGAGCAATGCTGTGGGCAACAAAGAAATTAACCAATCAGACCACGGAAATTGAAGTCAGCACCATGGTACATCTGCACTACCTAAAGATAGCAGCTCCTATTTTGGCTTTACCAAGAATAGCAAAGCGTTTTGTGGCTTTGTTGGTAGACACAGGTCTTTGCGTTTTCACCGTCTGGCTGGCTTACTACTTGCGCTTGGGTGAATTTGTCGCCCTATCTGACAGCGCGCTTTGGGCAACGGTTGCTGCTATCGGTATCGCCATACCTATCTTCATCGTCTCAGGCCTTTACCGCGCTATTTTCCGATACAGCGGTTGGCCGGCGTTGCTCACCGTAGCACGAGCGGTGGCTGTTTATGGTTTGCTTTATGCGGCTGTTTTTACAGCCATGGGTGTGACCGGCGTGCCACGTACGGTGGGCATCATTCAGCCGATTTTGTTGTTGCTGTTTGTGGGGGCATCTCGGGCCATGGTGAGGGTCTGGTTGGGTGACCAATATCTCAACATCCTCAAGCAGGCCTCCCGTCCCAAGGTGTTGATTTATGGTGCTGGAAGCACCGGCCGTCAATTGGTTGCCGCGATGGCCAATAGCCATGAAATGCAAGTTGTCGGGTTCTTAGACGATGATGACCGACTGCATGGCCATGTGCTCAATGGTCAGCCCATTTACAACCCGGCGGACCTGTCTGATCTTGCTGCTGCTTTGGCCATCAGCGATGTGTTGCTGGCCATGCCCAGTCTTAACCGCAACCGTCGCAATGAAATATTGGCGCAAATGCGAAGCGCGCGCGTGGCTGTGCGTACACTGCCGAGCGTGACCGATTTGGCGCAAGGCAAGGTCAGTATTTCTGACTTGCGTGAACTGGACATTGATGACTTGCTCGGTCGCGAGGCCGTCATGCCCAACCACATCTTGATGGCGATGAATGTGCGCAGCAAGGTGGTGATGGTGACGGGTGCAGGGGGGTCGATTGGTAGTGAATTGTGTCGTCAGATACTCGCTGTTGGCCCCAGCAAGTTGCTACTGATCGAGCAAAGCGAATTCGCGCTGTACGCCATACACCAAGAGTTAGAAGAAAAAATGGCGGAGCGTGACATCGTGTTGGTGCCCTTGCTGGCTTCGGTGCAACACGATGATCGCATGCGCGAGATCATGACCACTTGGCACCCTGACACGGTTTATCACGCCGCGGCTTACAAGCATGTGCCTTTGGTAGAGCACAACCCTGCAGAGGGCATCATGAACAATGTGATGGGCACCTTGCGTACAGCGCAAGTCGCTGCAGAAGTGGGTGTCTCTGACTTTGTGCTGATCAGCACTGACAAGGCGGTTCGTCCAACCAACATCATGGGGGCCAGCAAGCGATTGGCAGAAATGGCTTTGCAGGCGTTAGCAGCCACCAAGCCCAAGACCAAATTCAGCATGGTGCGATTTGGAAATGTGCTCGGCTCATCTGGCTCAGTGGTGCCGAAGTTTCGCCAACAAATCCGCGATGGTGGTCCCATCACATTGACCCATCCAGACATCACCCGTTATTTCATGACCATACCAGAGGCATCACAGTTGGTGATTCAAGCTGGCGCCATGGCCAAAGGAGGCGATGTGTTTGTGCTGGATATGGGTGAGCCGGTCAGAATCGTAGATTTGGCACATCGCATGGTGGAGCTCTCGGGCCTTACCGTCAAAGATGAGCAAAACCCAGAGGGAGACATCGAGATTGAAATCACAGGACTTCGACCCGGTGAAAAACTTTACGAAGAACTGCTGATTGGCGACAACCCCAAACCTACCACGCACAGCAGAATCATGAAGGCGCATGAGGAATTCATGCCTTGGCATGTGTTGTCGGACAAACTGAAAGCACTTGAGATGGCGCTTAAGGTGAACGATGTGAGTGTGATCCGTTTGATGTTGCAGCAACTCGTGACCGGCTACACACCGAGCGACGACATCGTTGACTGGGTGTATCTAGAACAAGAAGCCGAGGCGCAAGCTTTAGGCTTTTGATAGCTTCCGCTAGACTTCTCGCATGAAACCTTTGGCGCATGTGAATCAAGTGATGCGTGTGTTTGCGCAGGATGTGGCGCATGGTTTTGCTTTGATCCTTCGCAATGGCTTTGCGATGTTGGGTGTGGCGTTGCTGTGCATCATCATCACTTTGAACATTCGCAGCGATTTGCGGGCTGTGGCTGAGTTGCGCTTGATCGATTGGTTAGAAGAGCGTCAACTCGAAAACGATGGCTTAATGAGCGATGTCGATGCCGCTGACCGTGCCACTGCCATTCACCCACAAAATTTGAACCGCGAGCAGGCCAAGGTGGCCGCTTGGTTGAGCAACAAATACAAAGTGGCGCCTGAGCCCATCAGCGCCTTGGTGGCTGAGACCTATGTGTTAGGCCCGCAACAGCAAATCGATCCCGCACTGATTCTGGCGGTGATGGCGATTGAATCTAACTTCAACCCTTTTGCGCAAAGCCAAGTGGGTGCGCAAGGTTTGATGCAGGTGATGACCAAGGTGCATGCGGCCAAATACAAAGACCATGGTGGGGAGCTGGCCGCATTTGACCCCATCACCAATTTGAAGGTGGGCATTCAGGTGCTCAAGGAATGCATTCGCACCAATGGCTCTACCGAGTTGGGGCTGCGTTGCTATGTCGGTGCAAGCTCACCGGATGGCGATGGCGGCTATGTGCGCAAAGTGCTGGCTGAGCACAAACGCATACAACAGGTGGCACAAGGCTATAAGGTGCCGTTCATGTCGCCTTCCACATTGCAAATGGTGACCGACAAGGTGGAATCGTGGTTGCCCAACCCGTTTCGCAGCAAGCCCGATGCGTCGGAATGATGCGGTGCCTCACTTCACGGGTTGGTAGCTTGTTTGAGTGCCAAGGCCTTGGCATACACCGTGTTGCGTGCTTGACCAGTGATGTCCGCCGTCAATTTGACCGCGGTTTTCAGAGGCAATTCGGGCAGTAGCAACTGCAGCACGCGTTCAGCGTCCTGTGATGTGCCTTGCTCGGCGGCGCGTGCATGAACCACCAACACAAATTCACCGCGCATGCGCGCACTGTTGGCTTGCAGCCAAGCGGGAATGTCCTGCGCGGCCAAGGTGGCAATTTCTTCAAATTGTTTGGTGAGTTCTCGGCCCAGGGTGACAGGGCGATCACCTAAGACTCTCAGCGCATGGGCCAGCGCTTCGATGCGGTGCGGTGCTTCTAACAGCACTTGCGCACGCGCTTCAGCTTGGATGTGCGATACGGCATGCGCCCGTTCGCCCGCCTTGTTGGATAAAAACCCCACAAAAACAAATCCTGGTGAATCTGGGTGCGGCGTACCGCAAGCGCTCAACAAAGCGGTGATGCTGCTCGCGCCCGGCAAGGGCACCACACGCAAACCCGCTTGTTGCACTTGCCAGACCAAGCGTGCACCGGGGTCGCTCACTGCGGGCGTGCCGGCATCGCTGACATAGGCCACCCGTTGTCCGGCTTGCAAACGGCGAATCACTTCTTGTGAGGCTTCGGCCTCGTTGTGTTGATGCACGGCCAGCCATTGCTGGTGCTGCTTGTCGATCTTGTATGCACGCAGCAAACTTTGTGAGTGGCGGGTGTCTTCGCAGGCCACGGTATCGCACAAATTCAACACATGCAACGCCCGCAGACTGATGTCGGCCAAGTTGCCAATGGGTGTGGCCACCACATACAGCGCACTTGTGGGGTAGTGCTGTGCGCCGGCGGCAGCTTGGGCGGTGATCAGGGCGGATTCAAAAAGAGTGTTCATGAAGGAAGGCTGATGCCAAAAAATGCGATAAATAAAAGCGAAGACCTTGCACCTCGCAAGCCAACCACCAAGCAAACTGGTGATGCAGCAGAAGACCGTGCATTGCGATATTTGCAAGACCAAGGCTTGAAAGTATTACAGCGCAATTATCGAACGCCAGGCCGTGGAGGCGGCGAAATTGATTTGATCATGCAAGACGCTGACCGCACGGTGGTGTTTGTGGAGGTGCGGCGCCGGGCGCGCGGTGACCATGGTGGCGCCGCGTCAACTGTGACATGGGCCAAGCAACAGCGGATTGTGTTTGCAGCGCGGCATTTTTTGTTGAGGCTGCCGCGCATGCCGGCTTGCCGCTTTGATGTGGTGTCGATAGACGGGACGCAGCTGGCTTGGTATAGGGGGGCTTTTGATGGGGGTTCTTAACGCCAAGCAGTGGCTTGCAAAGGTATCATGGCGGCTATGCTAGAACAACGCATCGAACAACATTTCATTGACAGCGCTGACTTGAAATACCAAGCTGCGCAAGTATTGTCCAAACCCATTGCAGCAGCCATTTCGGCTGTTCTGGCGAGCGTGACCAGTGGCGGCAAAGTGCTGGCTTGTGGTAACGGTGGCTCAGCGGCTGACGCACAACATTTCGCCGCCGAATTTGTGGGCCGCTTCGAGCGTGAGCGGCCTGAGTTAGGTGCCATTGCACTCACCACTGATAGCTCTATTTTGACGGCCATCGCCAACGATTACAGTTACGCGCAAGTGTTTGCCAAACAGGTGCGTGCGCTCGGGCAATCGGGCGATGTGTTGTTGGCCATCACCACCAGCGGCAACTCTGCCAATGTGTTGTTGGCCATTGAAGCCGCGCACGAACGCGACATGACAGTGGTGGCGCTGACCGGACGGGGTGGCGGCAAGATGAATCAAGTTTTGCGTGAAACCGATGTGCACATTTGTGTGCCGCATGAACGCACAGCGCGTATTCAAGAGGTGCATTTGCTGGCCATTCATTGCATTTGCGATGGCGTTGATATTCAATTATTAGGTGAACAAGGAGGTCAAGAATGATCAAAAAATCAACCACTCCCATGGTGATGGGGGCGATGTTGTTGAGCGTGTTGTTGTCTGCTTGTGCCCCCGTCATGTTTGGTGGCGTGATCGGCACAGCCATGGTGGCCAGCGACCGGCGCACCTCGGGTGCACAGGTTGACGACGAGGCGATTGAGATACGCGGCGCCTCGGCTATGCGTGAAAACTTTGGCACCAACGCGCACATCAACATCACGGGATACAACCGCCAAGTGTTGTTGACAGGTGAGGTGCCCAACGACCAACAGCGTTTGCAAGCTGAGCAATTGGTGAGCAAGTTGCCCAATGTGCGCAGCATTGTCAATGAACTGGCGGTGGGGCCTGCTTCAAGCTTGGCTGACCGCTCCAGCGATGCTCTGATTACCGCGCGTGTGAAAGCGGCGATGGTTGACAGCGAAGATGTGTTTGCCAATGTTTACAAAGTGGTGACCGAGCGCGGTACCGTGTATTTGATGGGCCGTGTGACACAACGCGAAGCGCAACGCGCGACCGAAGTGGCTCGCAGTGTGGGCGGTGTGAAACGCGTGGTGCGTGTGTTTGAGTTTTTGACCGAAGACGAATTGCGTGCCCTGCAGCCCAAAAAATCGGGTGTTGACTTGAATCAGCCCAGCACGCCTGTAGCTGCCCCTGTGAGCAGCGGTACACCGTTGAACACTGGTGCGCCAGCTGCCAACAGCGGCGTGGTGGTGGGGCAACCCATCAAGTGATGCGCCTTTGCGCACTAGCGGTATAACGCTTGCGCATCAGCGTTTTAACGCAATCGCCTCAACGGCTCAACGCAACCGTTTGATCAGGCTCGAGGTGTCCCAGCGGTTGCCACCCAACTGCTGCACCTCGCCATAAAAACCATCCACCATTTGCGTGACGGGCAACACAGCGCCGTTGCGCTTGGCTTCGTCAAACACCAACCC
>JACCDY010272042.1_pt1 | contig 48139 bp, 50 predicted proteins | sample 7446391 | NCBI WGS metagenome assembly JACCDY01 (sample SAMN15323451, study PRJNA562643) | freshwater metagenome | isolation source: river surface water | place: USA:Blue River Watershed | collected 2017-08-18
ATGATTTCCTATATCCGCACCCTGCGAGAGGATGGCATGTCGTTGGATGCCGCCATCCATGATGGCGCGTTGACCCGTTTGCGTCCCGTGCTGATGACGGCCTTGGTCGCGTCTTTGGGCTTTATCCCGATGGCGATTGCCACCGGAACCGGCGCAGAAGTTCAGCGGCCCTTGGCCACGGCGGTGATCGGCGGCATCTTGTCTTCCACTCTGCTTACGCTAATCGTGCTCCCCATTCTTTATCGCCTAGCCCATCGGCCAGACGAGCAACTGGAGGACGTCTCTGCTGAACCAGTGTATACGCAAGCTGCGGTCAACTCGCATCAGGTGTGATCCCAACCATCCAGGCATCGAATTTTTAGCCTGTACTCTGCAAGGGGATTTTATGAAGCTGAGCTCTACTGCCGTTACTTTGACTCTGATGTTGTCGGGTGCCGTATTCGCGGCCGACAAGCACGGTCATGGCCATGAAGACAAACCCTCGCACGGTGGCTTGGTTACCGAGATCAAGGATGTGGGCTACGAATTGGTGGCCAAACCCGATGTGCTTAAACTGTACGTGCGCGATCACGGAAAACCAGTCGACGTCAGCAAGGCGACGGCCAAGATTACCTTTCTCGCCGTAGCAGACAAAGAAGAGGTCGATCTGAAACCTTCAGAGTGTGCTCAGCTATAGGCTGCCAGTGCTTCACAGACCCGCCGCAACCGCGCCTCTGCCTCACCCGCAACCGCATGAACTTGCGGATTGGACGTCATCTGTTCTATAGCTTGCGGATCCATAAAACTAACAATCGTTTTGTCACCTTCTGCGCGAACAACGACGTTACAGGGAAGTAGTGCACCAATTTCGGGTTCTGACATCAGCGCCTGATGTGCAAGTTGAGGATTGCAGGCACCGAGTATGTGGTAAGCGGGGATATCAGCACCAATTTTCTGCTTCATGGTCGCTTGAATATCGAGATCCATCAGCAGACCGAAACCTTCTTGTTTCAGTTTCTCCAGCACGACAGGAATTGCTTGTTCGACAGTGAGCGACAGTTGCGTCTGAAATGTATACATAAAACCTCCAAAAATTAATGCGGAATCAATGAGCCGCGATTCTTAAACTCGCTTTTGATATTCAAGCCAGCTTTGAAGGCCACCTTGAAGGAATGCAGCATCTATACCCATCTCGCGAAGACTTTGACAAACTAACTGTGATCGTCCCCTGCTGCCGCAATACAAAATCACCTTCTGATCAGCGGCCGACATATGACTTTCGATGCTCGCCTCCAGTTTTGCTCTTGGCAGATTGATGCTTCCGCTGATCGCACCAAGCTGATGATCTGCCATATCTCTGACATCGACCACGAGCGGAGGGGATGCTGAACTCATTAGTTGCTGTAGTTCTTCCGGATTCACGGACGGCAGCGTGCTCTCCAAACGGGTAATCAAAGTCTCGTAGCGCGTCATTCATTCACTCCTGGCTTCCGTCCGAAAATATCGGGTTGAGGCGTGGGTGTGTTTCCTCTCCCAACCACCAAAGCAATGCGCCTGAGAGGCCCATCGCGACAGCGACAAACCAAAAAGCGGCTTGTATCTGGCCACTGAAGTGCGCGGCAAGGCCAAGCCCCAATGCACCGATCCCGTAACCCAAATCACGCCAGAAACGATAGATCCCGATAGCGGAGCCGCGCCATGCCGGGTGCGAGATATCCGCGACCGCAGCAGAGAGATTCGGATACAGCAGCGCCATGCCAAATCCTGAAACTGCGGCTGAGATTGCCCACCAGACAGTACCCTCGCCCAACATCATCGCAGCTACGCCCGCACCGCAGATCCACATGCCTGAAACGTTCATGATGTGGCGCCCGATGCGATCCGACAGTCGGCCGGTAATCAGTTGAAAACCACCCCAGGTGAAGCCGTAAAAGCTGATGATCCAGCCTACATTGGTCAGACTCACGCCCTTTTGATAGAGAAAAACCGGGTACAGAATCCAAACGAGTGCATCGACAAATTTTTCAACCAGTCCTGCCTGGCTCAAAGCCATCAGTCGTTTATCTCGCCAACTCATCAGAGTAAAAATCTCTGCTGTGGTCGGCGTAGATGAGATGTTCATCGGATACCGAGGGCGGTGGGTTTGCGTGATACCAGGCGCATGTTTAGCGGCCTCCGCCAGTGCCCAGGGCAGCGTGTCTCTGACCCACAATTTGGTCAGGACGATGGCGAGAATGATCACAACCAGGCCAAAGATCAACAGCCCCTGTCGCGCGCCGAAATACGCTGCCATGTACGCGGTAATAATGCCGGCCAGCGCCACGCCGACATAACCTGAAAACTCATTCAAACCCAGCGTCAGCCCACGTTCTTCTAGGCGCGTGATGTCAAGCTTGGCTGTCTGGGTCATGGACCAGGTCAGCCCCTGATTGATGCCTAGCAACACCATGGCAGCCACCATCCAGTTCCAGTTGGGCGCATACCAAATCATCAGCGGGATGGGCAATGCGGCCAGCCAACCGTACATAAGCACATGCTTGCGTCCAATGCGCTCGGAAAGACGCCCGGCGACGAAATTCATCGTGCCTTTGACGAGCCCAAAAGCGACCACGAAGGCGCTCAAAAGCATGAAAGAGTTTTTCGGCACACCGAAATCAGACTCTGCCAATGCGGGTACGACGGTACGGGTCATGCCAATGGTCAGGCCGACGAGAAGCACCTGAAAAAGCTGATGAAAGAATTGGCTCCGGTTGTGGCTAATGCCATGCCGAAGCTCCAGATTCGCGCCGGATAACGGGGGTCTGGTCATCAGTCGTTAAGGATGAACAGCAGCTTGCTCATTGGACTTCTTCCGATTCGAGCGGTAAGCCAGCAGTGCGCCACTCCGCTACGCCATCTGACAGCTTGCTGACCTTTCTGTGATGCATTCTGAGTAATTGAGCGGCCTCCTCAGCAAACACGCAAAAAGGTCCGCGGCAGTACGCAACGATCTCTTTGGATTTCGGCAGCTCCTTGATCCGATACTCGATCTCATCCAATGGCATCGAGCGTGCATAGGGCAAGTGGGAATGCGCAAACTCAACCCGAGGGCGCACGTCAATAAGGATGATCGTGCCGTTTCTGGCCTGCTCAAGTAGCTGTGTCCGACTGATACTCGCCAACTTATCCGGGGTCGCAGTTATCGTGTTCACCGCAACGCTGAGTTCGACCAGATGCTCCTGCGCCGTTTCCCGCATTGCCACCCAAAGACTTGCGACATCAGCGCTCGCAAGTCGATAGTAGACAAACTTTCCATCCTTGCGCGCGGCCACCAAGCAAGCGTCCCTGAGCACTTTCAGGTGCGCACTTGCGAGCTTGATATCAATGGAAAGCTCGTTAGCCAAAGCTTCAACGGACTTCTCTCCCTGTGCCAGTAACTCCAGCAACTCCAGTCGCTTCGGGCTCGAGACGGCTTTTCCTATGCGCGCGACTTGCTCGTACAGGAGATCTTTGAGGGTTCGTTTATCCATACAAACATTCTAATGATTGTTAGAATGTATGTCAAATATCGGCCGACAATCACTAGGGAACCGTCTGAAACGGAATCAATTCATTCAGGAGTAAACAGATGTTTTTTGTGTGGCGAGAGAGCGCTGCGGAGTCCTGTGGAAAATTGAGGCATCGAGATCAGCTGACTTAAAGCCCCTCAACTTTCCGAAAGAACCCAATGCAGCAGTAAGAGCTTATTACGCTCACTTCAGACGGGAATCGAACCCGGGTCCTCACCCACCACCAAATAAAAGACCACCCTTGCGGTGGTTTTTTATTTGGGGGTTTGTGGTGATATCAACCCGCGGCCACGCGGGGAGAGGTCAGGGTTTCGTCAAGCACTGCTTGACGCTGACCGAGCGGGCGAGCGATGTAACGCGAGCACCGGCTTATGAGCCGATTCCCGCCGCCTCCACCAATTTGATGCATGCTGGTTATTGCCAGTTCATGCGGATTCATGAGGGTTCATAAGGCCCTCATTTCCCCTCATTTATTTCGGTTTTTTGAAGTTTCCTTCGCCACCCGGCGGGAAATCAAAACCAGAAGCCCTTGATCCAAATGAAATCAAAGGCTTACTTCCGGACTTCGCCCTCCACAAGTCCAGAAGTAAGATTTCCTGCAAATTTCATGAACCGCTTGTATCTGGCATGAATGGTCATCGCCATTTTCAAGTCTTTGGTTCGGTCTTAACCAAGTGCGCTGCCTCATAGGCACGGACATCTTCTTGCCGATACAGCACCTTGCCGCCAATTTTCAAATAGTTGGGACCAGTGTTCATTGCACGCCAGCGCTGCAGTCGAGAAGTAGAGCAATGCCAGCGTTGAGCAAGCATCTGCTCGTTCAGCAAATCTGGATCTTTGATGCCAAGAGCACTCACTGTCTTTCGAGCACTTGATTTCCTTTGGCCCAACAGCGAGTCAGTCTGGTTGAGCTTCACGCGCAGCGCAGCCATCTGCTTCATATCCGTTGCGGTTATCGGCACACTGACGGCAAATGATCCGTCCGTATGCTCAGTGCGCGTCGAGCTATGAGCTTTGGTTTGCAGGGCTTGGATAGCTTGCTCAAGGGTGAGCTTCTCAGTAAGCAATGCTTTTTTAGTCTTCATGGAACCTCCGGTAGAAAGCTCCTATTTGAAAACAAACAGCACCCACTTGACAGTCATGATTAGTCCCTAGGGCTAATCGCGATCAGTAGCTCCTTCATGAGCTTAAATGGCAAAAATAGACTCAATCGACCAAAAAACTGTCATTTAGACCGGTAGCTGCTATGTAGTCATTGATGAATCCGCCGCTCAAGCTGGATTTATAATAAGCAGCACCTTCTGAAAGACCAACGAAACTTATAACCATCGACTGAAAGCAAGAGGAAAGACATGCCGCAGCCTCAAGTACCAGCCCCCTCTGTGGAACTGACGTCCTTTGCTTGTCCAAATTGTAGTGCACATGCGACTCAGCATTGGTTTAAGACCTTTTTAGGGCGAATCTCGGGGGAAAGTTCTACCCCCACAATTCCGTCCTTAGAAACAATAGAAAGTATTGAGAAAGAAGCTGGTACAAGCCGCGACGAAAAACATCGTGCTGTGATGGTAAGTATTGGCAAACACTTCCGTCGCCTTCTACTTGGCGAACCCTTCATTGAAAAGAGTGAGAAAGCATCTTACAACCCGCCATGCCTTGAGAACGTTTTTGTCAGCCATTGCTACACTTGTGGGAAGCCAGCGATTTGGCTTCATGATCGTCTAATCTATCCCCCGATCATGACGGGACCGTCACCTAATCCTGATCTCTCAGATGACGTGCAGCGCGACTATCAGGAGGCACGCCGAATTCTCGACCAGTCTCCTAGGGGTGCAGCCGCATTACTGCGTTTGGCTGTCGAAAAGATTTGCATCGAACTCGGGGCTCAAGGAGGAACAATCGACCAGCGAATCGCTTCGCTTGTCTCGAAGGGATTGCCAAAGGAAGTACAACAGGCACTAGATTCGGTGCGCGTTATCGGTAATGAGGCAATTCATCCTGGCCAAGTAGATATTCGAGATGACAGGGATACCGCTTCCAAACTGTTCGAACTGGTCAATTTCATTGTCTACGACCGCATTTCCCGTCCAAAGCAGATCGCTAGCGTGTACGACATGATCCCCGACGGCAAACGTAAAGCCATTGATGCACGTAACGCCAAAGCTACAGGTCCCGACTGAGTGCAGGGCACTCAGGACATAAACGCGCGCTGTGAGAACATTGACGCATGAGCACCTCCCAAGATCTGGCCCGCGATGAGGTGCTGTTTGGTGACTTGCGCAATCTGATTAAGCTCAAGGAAATTCAGTTTCCGACCAAAGACGACGTGAGAGTTCACTCGGCTGCTGTCAGACGGCTTCTGCTGGATGGAGAGCTTCCCGCTGCGGTTGGTCGTAGACGGCTCCCACTTATCTTTTACCCTGCCGATTCAAACCCTCTGCTCAGAGCTGGGAAAAATAACCGCATAGCTGCGTTTTGCTTATGGGGTGTCGAAGTATTCGGCGTCCAGTATGCAGGTGTGGCAATCAACAGAGGAACTCAGCGATTCGGAGAAAGCTTCAATCCGGAAATCCGTGTTCCTTTAAAGATCGATTCCTTCCTAAAGCAGACCGTTGCTATGAGCCCACCACTCATATCGGTGCCTTCTGCCCATCCTCCGAAAGTACTAAGCCCAAGCGTGTTTCTTACACGACATGATATTCTGCTATACGTCGCTAACAAGATCGGCGGCGTTCACTATGATCCACTGTCGAATAGGCACCTCTCCAAAGAAAAATTGCACGGTCTAGGACGAATGCGACGCGCGTTTCAAGTGGGACTGAAAAACGGGATACCGAATATCGACTTCAACACCGACAGCTTTGAGGAAGACCAATCCTCGACATTTACATATGAGCCAGAAAAGATCGATGCTGTTTACCTTGAATTCATTGCTTCAATCGAGCTGATTCTACACAGTCCGGAAGTGAGTGTTTTGCGTGCAGCGATCGCTATGGATCTTGGAATTACTCCTTAAATGTTATCTCAAGACGTTGCTACAGATATGCAAAGATTGCAACCGAATCGATTAATGCTGAACATGATCTCACCTTAGTTTAGAATTCCAAAAACAAACCGGTGAACAAGGCAGGATCGGAAAGATAGGGACAGTTGCAGCCAGTGACAATTCGTGAGTCGATGTAACTATCGATACGCATCCTTCCGCAGGTTTTCTGCTGGCGCTAGCAGGTCTATTTATGCACGAATTTGATACCGGGTTTCGCACCACCACCAAAATTAAACAGCCACCCGGTTTTTCGGGTGGCTTTTTAATTTTGATCGTAGTTTGCGGTAATTGAACCCGCGGGACGCGGGGGTGAAGGCGGGGTTTCAGCAAGCATGCTTGCTGCCGCCGTAACGACTTCGCACCTGCTGGTGCGATGGCTGGATAAGGCGGGGTTTCAGCAAGCATGCTTGCTGCCGCCGTAACGACTTCGCACCTGCTGGTGCGATGGCTGGATAAGGCAGGGTTTCGGCGAGCATGCTCGCCGCTGCCGGAGCGGATTCGCGCTTGCAAGCGCGAAGACCGGGAGATTCCCGCCGCCTCCACCACTCAACAGCAGTTGCACGGCTTGAATTCCTGAACCGCATTCAAATCAAGCGGCACGCCCTATTTCATTTGCCTTGGGCACCTGAATCAGTTTCCCGGTTTTCACATCATAGATATAACCGTAAACGGGAATTTCTTTTGGCACGAGTGCGTGTGCACGGATGCGCGCCACATCTTCAACGACACTTTGCTCGAGGTTTTTAAATGTGAGCCATTTGATGAAATGCCCCTCACCCGAACCTCCGCCATGCTTAGGATTCGACCACTGCATTGTTTGGACATCAAGCGCTGCGGTAGACAAATTGTCTTCCAGAAGCTCGCCCATGACATTTTCAGAAAACAGCTCCATACCGCAATTGGTATGGTGAATGACGAACCACTCCATGGTGCCGAGCAGCTTGTGGGAAATGATCAGTGAGCGTATGGCATCGTCCGATGCGCGACCGCCTGCATTTCGAATGACATGCGCATCTCCCTCCGACAGGCCCGCGTATTTTGCCGGATCCAGCCGAGCATCCATACAGGTAAGAATCGCGAAACCACGTGCCGGCGGCAGAGCCAACTCACTCTTTTCTCCAAAATTGGCGGCATAAGTTGCATTCGCCTCCAATACCTCTTGAACTATTTTGCTCGACATATCAATCCCATGTTTAATTGGCTAAAATTTTCAACAATTCAAGTTCGCGTTGAAGCGATTGCCGCATTTTGCTGGGAATGATCACTTTCCGGCTTTTCGCTGACCACCTCAGAAAAGCACATGCGAGCGCCATCCCATCGTTGACCGCACCAGCAGCAGCCCTCGGCATTGATGATGCAGGTACCACTACCGCAACAACGTTCATCTTCCATGCCAACCTCCGGAACATCTTCATCAGGCAAAAGACGATCGATCGCTCGACGCTTTTGGCGCATTACAAGCCTGCAAAGCTTTGCTATCCTACCGGTAAACCCGGTCGCTCGCTTCCCGCACTCAAATCGAAACCATCAAAGATAGCCATGATTGAAAATCGCGCCACCCATGCAGGAAAAAAAACGATCAAGGCTTACCTGATATTGACCGCCATGTTTGTAGCGATCTTTGGTGGCATCACGCTGTTGGGATTGTTCATCGCCCGATTGGCTTGATAGATCTTGCAGACGCAAGGATAGTGTTCAGCTCGCCAGACTCTGCCAATGCTTTCAGGTCCCGATAGCCGCCGATCAGAACCCCATCAAGGAAGACCATGGGGAAGGTTGGCCATCCGGTCCACATCTTGAGCGAGTTGCGCCGCCGCCACTGACTGACATAGCTGCCGTATTCCAGGTACCTGACATTCAGCTTCTGTGCAGCCAGCAGTTTTCTGGCGTTGTTGACGGATGGGTTACTTGCCATGCCGACCACAACGATGCGATCGTTTGCGACAGCCGTCTGTACTTCTTGCACGGTCTCGCGAAAATGCGAAGACACCTGCTCTCGTATGGCCGGGTGGATGTGCGACTCATCCAGTATCGATCGTGCCATTCAACTCTCCTTGGGTAAGTTTGCTCAGTATGCCGGTTGCGGCCATTCTAAAGTGCGCATGACCGTTTACGGGTTTGGCCTTATCTGAGCTTGATCACCACTTTCCCTTTGGCGCGTCCGCTTTCCACATAGGCCAGCGCATCGTTGGTCGCGGCGAAGGGGAAAACCTTGTCGATCACGGGACGGATGGCGCCCGACTCGATCAACGGGGTGATCTGGCGCAGCTGGCTTCCGCTGGCCTTCATGAACAGGAAGGCATACGTGACGCCGCGCTGCTTTGCCTTGTTGCGGATGCTCCAGCTCAGCAGACGCATGACTTGCTGCACCAGCCAGGGCGCCTTGATCGCGCGCGCAAACTCGACATCGGGCGGGCCGGAAATGGAGATCAGCTTGCCGCCGGGCTTGAGCGCACTAAGTGACTTCTTCAGCGTCTCGCCATCCTGGCTGTTCAAGACCAGGTCGTAGCCATGCAAGACTTTTTCGATATCGTCCTTGCGGTAATCAACGACGATGTCGGCGCCCAGCGCCTCGACCCAGCTCACATTGGCCGCACTGGTGGTGGTGGCCACCTTGGCGCCGAGATGCCTGGCCAGTTGGATCGCAAAGCTGCCCACCCCGCCGGAACCGGCCTGGATGAAAACCTTCTCGCCTTTTTTCAGCCCGGCCTTCTCTACCAGCGCTTGCCAGGCGGTCAGGGCGACCAGTGGCAGCGATGCTGCCTCTTCCATGCTGAGGTTGACGGGCTTGATCGCCAGCGCGCTTTCCCTGACAGCGATGAATTCCGCGAAGCTGCCGATGCCGAAATCGTCCGGGCGTGCATAGACCTGGTCGCCGGGCTTGAATTGCTGCACGCGTGAGCCTACCCGCACCACCACGCCGGCGACATCATGCCCGAGCACCAGCGGCAGGCGATAAGGCAAGACCAGTTTGAATTCGCCGCTGCGTATCTTGGCATCGAGCAGGTTCACGCCGGCGGCATGCACCTCGACCAGGACTTCGTCCTCGCGCAGTTCGGGCTGCGGCAATTCGCCGGCTCGCAAAACCTCGGTTTTGCCGTAACGATCGAGAATGAAAGCTTTCATGGTGCGTCCCGTTTCAAAGAGAGGGGTGTGAATGGGCAGACAGGGTGACCGGGGCGAACCGCGTGTACGGCCTGGTTCGTATGATGCCCATCATATTTCAGGGTAAAAAAAATGGCTCAGCGTGCGTCGGGGGTCAGATGCTGTAGGGCGGCGTGGCAAAACGCCTCGGCGAGATCGGGATCATCGACGGCCCGCGCCAGGATCAGGCTGCCGACCATCGTGGCCACCGTCACCAGCGCATTCTCCTGGATACCGCCCTGATTCCGGCCCGGGGTCTGGCGAGCGACCAGGTCCACCATGTCCTTGATGCGGCGTGTTGCCGCCGCGCGCACTTCAGCAGACTGACGCGGCATTTCCGAACCCAGGGCCGCCACCGGGCAACCGCACTCCGTGTCCTCGCGATGCGCCGTCGACAGATAGGAGCGCACCAGCGATTCGAGCGACTGCTCCGCCGGCACCGCCGCGACCACTGCGCTGGCCCTGGCCAGGGATTCGGCGCCGGCCCGATCCGCCGCTTCGGCCAGCATCGCGTCACGGGAGGCAAAGTGCGCATAGAACGCGCCATGGGTCAGACCGGCGGCTTTCATGATGTCGGCCACACCGGTGCCAGCGTAGCCGCTGCGGCGGATGGCACGCGCAGCGGCGGCCACGATGCGCTCGTGGCTGGCATCCTTGGCGGACGCGCGGGTCGTAACGGCCTTATTTCGCATGACGGGCATCATACCCGAGTTCCCCGGGCAGGATAGCGACTCCAGCTACCGGCAGCCGCGACCGATAACAGTGACCGACAACAGCGCGGTGGCGGGCTGCATTCGGCGAGCCGTGGCTTATCACGGCGCCATGGCTGATGGCTGATGGCTGATGGCTGATGGCTGATGGCTGATGGCTGATCGCCGAGCCGGGGCCGCCGGCCTGTGCCGCGCTGAAGACCGGTTATGCTGGCGACGAGCCAGCAGGCAGCGCAGCGGCACTCCGCCCGCTGCCGAGCCACCGCCCGCACCCCGGCGCCGCTGAACCGGGGGGCTTACCGGGCCCATCCAACAGGGAAGATTTGATCGCGATGACAGTTGCCTTTCCAGTGAATTACCAAGCCCTGGTGCTCGGGGCCAGCGGCGCCCTTGGCCAGGCCTTTGTCACACACCTGCAGCAAGACCCGGACTGTGCCGAGGTCATCGGCCTGGCGCGGTCTGGCCACGATGGCTTCGACCTCGAAGACCCGCAAAGCATGGAACGGCTCGGCAAGGACCTGGCCGGCCGAGGGCCGTTTCACTTCATCGTGGATGCCACCGGCGCATTGACCATCGATGGCGTCGGACCGGAAAAGGCGCTCGCGCGGCTCGACCACCTTGCCTTGCAGCGCAGCTTTGCAGTCAATGCGATCGGCCCGGCGCTGTTGTTGAAGCAGCTGGCCCCGATGCTGGGCAGCGGCGATGCGATCTATGCCAAATTGTCGGCACGGGTCGGCAGCATTGCCGACAATCAGAAAGGGGGCTGGTATGGTTACCGCGCCTCCAAGGCGGCGCTGAACATGCTGCTGCAGACGGCGGCGATCGAACTGCAGCGGCGCAATCCGCGCTTGCGCATCGTCGCGCTGCAACCCGGCACGGTTCGATCCCGGCTGTCGCAACCTTTCGAAGCGGGCGTACCGCATCTGCTGGAGCCAGAGGCCTCGGTCGCCGGCATGATGCAGGCCATGCGCGGCCTGTCAGCCAGGACCGGCGCGCATTTCATTGACTACCGGGGACAGGAAATACCCTGGTGAGCAAGCGGCCGTCACGTAGCGGCAGTCCCAACCAGGCGTGCGGCCAGTACCCCGCGCAAGGCATTGCAGACCCGTATCTCATCGGCGGCCAGCAGGTCCTCGCGCCGCAAATGGCGTTCGCTGAGCTCGAGCGCCGAGTCTGCCAGCACGACCTGCCGCATCACGCCGGGCAACAGGCCTGCTGACAGCGGCGGCGTAAACCAGCGACCGGCGAGCTTCACCAGCACATTGCTGCGCCCGCCTTCGGTCAGCTCGCCACGCTCGTTAAAGAACAGCGAGTCGAACGCCCCCGCCCGTTCTGCCGCCTGCCAAGCTTCGTCATAGACACGGCGCAGCGTCGTTTTGTGCGCCAGCAGCGGATCATCCGAGCGCATCGCTATCGGCGACAGCAACAGGCCGACCGGTTCTTGCACGGGCATCACGCTGGCACTGTGCAGCTGCACCCGGCCGGCCGGATCGAGCGACAGTCGCAGCCGGTACCAGGTACCGGGCCATAGCGCAGCACAGCTTGCCTGCACCTGCGATCGAATCCGGTCGGTGTCGCAGGCGAAGCCGAGCTGCGCCGCCGATGACGACAGGCGCGCCAGATGCCGTTCGAGGTAAGGGCAGCCATCGCGGGTGGCCTGCATCGTCTCGAACAGCTCGAAGCCGGGCGCCATGCCGGTCAGGAATTGCGCCTTCAGCAGGCATTCCTGATACTCGGCCTGCGCCTCGCTGTCGTACACGATGCCGGCACCGACGCCCATTTCGCCGCGTCGCCGCTCGTTCGCTTCCGGCGCATCGAGCAGCAGCGTGCGTATCGGCACCGACAACATGAAATTGCCCAGCGTGCGGCCGGCGGCCGGCGGCTCGAACCAGCCGATCGCGCCGGTATAGAGCCGGCGCGGCCAGCGTTCCAAGTTCTGCAGCACTTGCATGGTGTGCCGCTTGGGTGCACCGGTAATGGAGCCGCACGGATACAAGGCCTCGGATACCTGCTGCAGCCCGACTGTGTCGCGCACGGTGGCCGTCACGCCTGAGGTCATCTGCAATACCGCGCCGTAATGTTCGACCGAAAACAGATCGGTCACTTGCACGCTGCCGGTGACGGCGATCCGGCCCAGATCATTGCGCAGCAGGTCAACGATCATCAGGTTTTCCGAGCGCTCTTTCTGGCTGTGGCGCAAGGCATCGGCCCGCTGAGCATCGCGTATCGGATCGCCGCTGGCAGCGGCGGTGCCCTTCATCGGCCGGCATGCCAGTTGTCCGTCCTGCAGGCTGACAAACAGCTCGGGCGACATGGACAATACCGATGAGCCGTCCGGCAGCAGCATCAGCGCGCCATACGGCACCGGCTGCCGTGCCCGCAGCGCCGCATACAGCGCGAAGAGATTGCCGTGCACATGGAAGCGCAGCGGAAACGTGAAATTGACTTGGTAAGTCTCACCGGCCTCGATAAGGCGGTGGATGGTGGCGACAGCGTCGGCGAATTCGGCCTCCCCGAGCGCCGCTTGCTGCCCGGTCACGGCATAGGGCGACGCCTGTGCCTGCTCGGCCAGCCAGCCAGCCACTTGCTGCGGTTCCAACTGGTCGCAGCGTTCAAACAGCAGCGCGCTGGCGCAGGGGCGATCAGTGCCGGTGCCGGTGCCGGCAGGGGCGGCGGCGTTGACGTTGACGTTGACATTGGCGTAGACGTCAGCATCGGCAGCCGGCGCAAACGGCAAGCGCTGCAGCACATAGCCGAACTCATAGTCAAACAAGCCGACCACATGCAAGCCTTCGGCCAGTGCCGCATCAATACCCTGGAAAAAGCTCGCCAGGTTTTCACCGGGCCGACAGGCCAGCGTCTGCCGCCAGCCGCGATACAAGCGAGAGCGCGATGGTGAGCTTGAGAGCGAGTTTGAGGGTAAGTCTGAGGGTGAGTGTGTTGGCGCGCGCGCGGCAACAGCGGCAGCCGGATCATACAAAGACAGACGCTGGCCGGGTGCAGCGCACCCGCCAGCGTCATCCAGCAAGATGAAGATGTCGTCGCCGGACACGGTCGCTTTCATCGGCGGCCGGCCGGGGACAGGCAAAGGTTCAGCGCAAGGCGCGCACCAGGCGCAAGCCGAACACGGTGTCGGGCCTGGCCATCGGGTCGTGATTCGGCTGCACGCGGTGCATCACCATCAACCCGAAGCTGCCATCCTTGATCGGGGTAGTCCAGTTCCATTCGAGGCGTTGCTCACGGCCGCGGGGCGTCAAAGAAACCGGCACATTACCGTAGATCGGCGCGCCCGTCTCCATGTTGACATCGACTGCAGCGCGCAGACTGACATCGCCGCCGCTGACACGCGAGGGCAGCACGGCAGCCACCGACATGCGGTCCTTGTCGCTGAACACGCCCTCTTTCAGCAGGCCGACCGAGAACGACTGCGTCGCCAGCCGGTAAGTGGCATCGCCCGAGCCGCCCAGGCCATGGCTGCTGCCCTGCGTGTAGCTGGCCAGCATCGACAGGCCGGGCGCCACGTCCAGCACGGCAGAGAGGCTGCCGAAGTGGGTCACGCCGCGCATGGTGCCCGGCTCGGTGCCGCGCGCACCGAGGAAGGCGCCATTTTCATTAAGCATGCCGACAGTGCCGATCATTTCCAGCCGACCGAAGCGCACCGACAGGTCGCCGAGCGCTGCACCGCCTGCCACGCGCTGCGTGTACAGATCATGCGGGCCCGGTGCAGTGAATTGCGATGCGTTGCTGGCCGCGACGTAGCCAAAGCGGACCCCGACATCCTCCGACAGCGGTGCGTCATAGGCAATGCCGGACGGGGCATCGACCAGGCTGAGGTAGGGAATCTTCAGCGCATCGTCGCTGGCAAAGGCCGCTGCCCGGTATTGGCTGTGCGAGGCGCCGAAAGGCAGGACTGCTGCGCCGCTGAACATCATGACCTGGCCGACGCCAGCCGGCATCGAGAACGAGAACGCACCGGCGCCGCTGGCACTGTCGCCCTGGTAGGCGAAGCGAGTGCCGCCATTGCCAAGGCTGGTACGCACCGGCTGGGTTGAGGCCATCCAGTTGCCGAGGTTCTGGGTAATGCTGGTGCCGCCGGGCCTGAGCAGTGCCGCAGCGGAAAACTGGAAGCTGCGACCCAGCGCATCAAAACCGTAGACGCGCGACGTGGTCGTCATTGCTGCGGCACCAGCGGCGGCCGGCGTGGCCAGGGTGCGGGTCTTGCCGCCGCCCTTCGTGTTGGTGGTGGTGGTGGTGGTGGTGGTCGTGGTGCCGCAGCTGTTGCTGGCCGTGGGAACGCAGGTCTCGCCTATCGGTTGCAGGGCTGCGGCCACATTCAGCAAGCCCCAGCCGTAAGTCGTGTCGACCCCCTTGTCGCCCAGGTCCGTGGCTGACCACAGCAGCGATTTGACGACTTTGTCGCCCGTCAGGTAAGGCCAGGCACCCCACACCACGGCAGCGGCGCCGGTGACGGCCGGTGTGGCCATCGAGGTGCCGCTCATCATCGTGTAACCATTGTTGAAGTAGGTCGAGTCGACGTATTTGCCCGGTGCGACCAGGTAGTAGTTGCGCGTGTCGCCGGCACGGTTGGAGAAAGAAGCGATCACGTTATTGCTGTCGACTGCGCCGACGGCGATCACCCAGCCAGCCACCGAGCTGTCGGTGGCATAGCGTGCCGGATACAGCGGATTGCTGCCGCCGGCATTGCCGGCCGCCACCACGGCGATCGTGCCCGCATTGCGAATGGCTTGCAGGGTCGACAGACCGAAAGCGGACGAACTGCCCAGGCTCATGTTGAACACGGTCTTCTGTGCAGGCACGCCGGCGACCGGCCTGACCGTGTTGGCCAGTGCCCAGCGCACGCCGGCATCGATCGAGGTGGCCGTGCCGCTGCCCAGTGCATCGAGCACCCGCACCGGCAGGATCATGGCGTCCGGCGCAATGCCGACCATGCCTGCGCCGTCAAGGGCGGCGCCGGCAATCCCGGCCACATGGGTGCCGTGGCCATACAGGTCATTGGTGCCATCGCCGCCAGCGGTGAAATAGTCATAGCCGGACAGCAGGCGCGTACCGAACTGCGTATGGCGCTGGACGCCAGAATCAATGATCGCGAGAGTCACGCCCTTGCCCTTGGTTTCTGTCGGCGCAGCGATGCTGGTGGGAAAGCCGATCAGCTGATGCGCTTCATAGGCCTTCACGTTCAGCGCGGCCCAGCGATATTCGGCTGGCGGCGCGGTCTGCGCCATGGCGCTGGTGCCATACAGGGACGTGATCAGCGCCGACAGGATGGTCAGGCGAAGGGCGGGCGACGTGATCGGCTGGGCGGACTCTCGTAACATTCTTTTTTCTCCTCAATGCGCCTCGGCAGGCGCTGATTTCTAGCAACTCATTCAAATGCTTTTCAGCAATTGGTTGAGCTAGAGTAGGAGAAAATATTTCTGTATGAGATGCTCTTGCCGAATGTTAAGAATCTTCTACTTATGCAATATTCAATGATGAATTTTCAATTCAAAGAATTGAAATGCAGCAGGCATGCGGGCTTTCACGGTGCTTACCCCAAAGAAACCCCCTCTAAGACAAGAACAAGGGCTTTTTTCCAGCCTTCATTCGGGCATTCAAATTGACGACCGACACCAGCCCATCCACGAATTTCCACAAAGACAGCGTGCCCGGCGCCAGCAGCGACGCTGCTGCGCTTGCCGTGCTTGCCGCCAGCGATTTCCAGCGCTACCGCAAAGTGGCGCTGGCGGCCTGCTTCGGCACCTTCATCGAGTGGTACGACTTCCTGACCTTCGCCACGCTGGCGGTCCACTTCGCCGTGCTGTTCTTTCCGGCCGACGACCCGGTGGCGGGCTTGCTGTACAGCCTGGCGACCTTCGGCATCGGCATGGTGGTCAGGCCGCTGGGCGCCGTGCTGTTTGGCTCGCTCGGCGATCGCCATGGCCGGCGCAGCGTGTTCATTGCCACGATCGCGATCATGGGCGGGGCCACCTTCGCGGTCGGCCTGCTGCCCACGCATGCGCAGTGTGGGTGGTGGGCGACCGGCGCCTTGATTGCGCTGCGGCTGATGCAGGGGCTGGCGATGGGTGGCGAGATCGGGGGCGCCAATGTCTATCTGGCCGAGCACGCGCCGGTGGCGCAGCGCGGCGCGGTCACCAGCGTGCTGCAATGGATGGGCGGGCTCGGTATCCTGGCCTCGACCTTCCAGATCGTGCTGCTGCAAAGCTGGCTGGGCGAGGCCGAGTTCAAGGCCTGGGGCTGGCGCATCCCTTTCCTGTTGTCGGCCCTGCTCTTGCTGGCCAGCGTGCGGGCCCGGCTGGCGCTGCATGAATCGCCGGTGTTTGCGGCGCTGCAGGCGCGCGACGGCCAGGCCAGGGCGCCGCTGCGCGAATGTCTGCGCGACCGGACCACGCGGCTGCGGATGGCCTTGCTGTTTTTCTGCGTTTCGTCCGGCGGCGGCGTGCTGTTTTTTTGCTCGCAGGTCTATGCGCCGGTGTACCTGAAGACCGTGGTCGGCATGGACCCCGTGCTGGCCGGCCGGCTGGCGCTGCTGGCCACGCTGTGCCTGTTCCCGCTGACGCTGGCCTGTGGCCATTGGTCCGATCGCATCGGCCGCCGGCCGGTAGTGCTCGCCGGCCTGCTGCTGGGCACGCTGGTGATGGTGCCGGTCTATGCGGGCCTGGCCCGCTTTGCGGATTCGCCGCCGCTGGTGCTGGGCTTGCTGCTATTGGTCGTGCTGGCCGTGGCCCTGGTCACGGGGCCGCAAACGGCGCTGCTGTCGGAGCTCTTCCCTGCCCGCATGCGTTACACCGCGGTCGGCTTGCCGCACAACCTGGCCGCTGGCTGGATGGGCGGCCTGTCGCCGCTGGTGGTCGCTTACATCGCCGGCAAGACCGGCTACCCGCTGGCCGGCCTGCTCTACCCGAGCGCCTTGCTGCTAATGGCGCTACTGCTGGGCTGGCGCTATCTGCCGGAAACACGGGGCGCGGACTTGTCCCGATAAAAGCATTTTCCTTGCAGGAAGATTGCACCTTTACCAAAGTTTGAGGACTCTCAAATCGACTTGCCAGCAATCACAATATGGTGCGATTAACAGATAGACCCTATTGTTAATCGACTACCGTCCCGGGCACGCCTACGCCCGGATTGCGAGGCCAGCATGCAAACCGTCATCAACGCTACCGAGCCGCCGCCGTCGATCCTGAAAGACCTGATGCTGCCGCCTTTGCCGGCGGCGCTGCTGAAACTGGCGATCGTGGTGCCGTGCTTCAATGAAGAAGCCGTGCTGCGCACGACGATCGCGAAGCTGGCCATCATCCGTGAACAATTGCTCAATGAAGGCTTGATCCATCCGCAGAGCCAGATCACCTTTGTCGATGACGGCTCGACCGATCGCAGCTGGCAACTGATCGAATTGGCAGCGCGTCAGGCGCCTTACCTCCATGGCATCAAGCTCTCGGGTAACAAGGGCCAGCAAAATGCGCTGCTGGCGGCCCTCTTCCATGTGAAAGGCGATGCGGTCATCACGCTCGATGCCGACTTGCAGGACGACGTAGGCGCCATTCGCGAGATGGTGATCCGCCATATCGCCGGCGCCCACATCGTCTATGGCGTGCGCAGCTGCCGCGACACCGACAGCGCGCTCAAGCGCGTCACCTCCGAAAATTTTTATCGCATCGTGCGCTGGCTGGGTGTGGACATCGTCTTCAACCATGCCGAGTTCCGGCTGCTGAGCCGGCAGGCCATCGACGCACTGCGGCAGTATCGCGAAGTGAACCTGTTCTTGCGCGGCATCGTGCCGATGCTCGGCTTCCGTCAGGAGATCGTCCATTACGAGCGCGGCGCGCGCGTAGCAGGCGAGACCAAATACTCTGCCGCCAAACTGGTCGCACTGGCCTGGGAAGCACTGTCATCGTTCTCGGCGGCGCCCTTGCGCTGCGTCACGCTGCTCGGTTTGGCGCTGCTGGCCGGCAGCCTGATGGTGGGCGGCTGGATGCTGGCGGCTGTGCTCATCGGCGGCAAAGCCCTGCCGGCGTGGGCGCTGACGGTACTGCCGATCGCCTGCATCGCCGGTCTGCAAGTGCTCAGCGTGGGCATCGTCGGCGAGTACGTCGCGAAGATCCATACCGAAGTCAAACGCCGGCCTCGCTTCATCATCGAAAAATCGATCTGAATCCGCATGAAGCTGCCGACCCCAAGCGATCTGGGGCGGGAACAGCACCCGGCGCCGGCAGTGTGGGACGAACTGCCGCCGGCACCAGGGCCGTCATCCCGCTCCGCCACCGCGGCGCTGCTGATCCACCGGCTGCGGCAGGCGCGCCGCGGGTCGAGCGCACTGGTGGGCGGATTTTCCTTGCCCTGGCTGATGGCATCGATCGTCTTCGTGATCGTGTTTTGTTCGCCCGGCTTCACCGACCCGGACTTTTACTGGCACCTGAAGACTGGTGAACTGATGGCGCAAACCGGCGCCATCCCGGCCACCGATCCGTATTCCTTCACTTACGGCGGCAAGCCCTGGGTCGCCCACGAATGGCTGACCGAGCTGCTGTTTTACGCCGTCGCGCAGGTCGGCGGCTTCACGGCCTTGCGCTTCCTGCCCGCCATCGCGGCTGCCGCGAATTTCCTGCTGCTGCATGCGATTGCGCGCCGGCTGGCAGGCCATGACCTGGCCGCGGCACTGGCCACCGCATGCTTCTTCATACCGCTGATGCCCTCGTTCACCTTGCGGCCGCAGATCTTTACCTACCTGTGCTTCACCACTTATCTGCTGGTGCTGGTGGACTTCAAGTATTTCCGGTCGACGCGGCTGGTCTGGCTGCTGCCGGTGCTGATGCTGGGCTGGGTCAACCTGCATGGCGCCTACATGCTGGGCTTTGCGCTGCTGGCTGCCTTCATTGCGACAGAGTCAGGCAATCGCTGGCTGTTCCCGGTGCGCCATTCACGCAGCGCGCAGCGACTGGGCTTGTTGTGCCTGGTGCTGCTGGCGGCCGTCGTGGCCTCGCTGTTCAATCCGCAAGGCTTGCGCATCTTGCTCTATCCGTTTGAAACGGTGGCCATGGAAGCCTCGCGCGGGCTGATCGCCGAGTGGCATTCGCCCGACTTCCATGAGCTATTGCCGCAGGTTTCACTGGCCTGCATCTTTGCCTACAGTGCGGCGGCCATCTACGCGCGCAGGAAGCCCGACCTGACCGAAGTGCTGCTGCCCATGATGCTGGTGGTGGCCGGCCTCAGCGCCTGGCGACACCTGCCGCTGATGAGCATCGTATTGCTGACTTTTTTCTGCGCGATGCTGCGCCAGCTGCGTCCGTCCGAGCTGCTGGCCCGGCCCTTCCTGGGTAAGCGAGGCCGGCCGCGCGACGCGAGCCGGCAAGTGAGCCGCGCGCAGGCCGGCACCATTCATCTGCTGGTGCTTGCGCTGGTGGTGCTGGCGGCCTGGGCCGGCACGATGCGCACCGAGCACGAAGGCAAGACAACCAAATATGTCGCCGCCGGCGCCGCCGACTATGTGCTCGCGCATGACCTGCAGGGCCGGCTCTTGAATGACTACGACCTGGGCGGCTACCTGATCTATCGTCTCTGGCCGCAGCACAAGGTGTTCATCGACGGGCGCGCCGACCTGTATGGCGATGATTTCCTGAAAGCTTATTTGAAGGTCGACAAAGGCGGCGAAGGCTGGGACAAGATGCTCGAGGCGCATGCGATCGACCTGGTGGTCTATGGGCGCCATGCAGCGCTCAGGCAACTGCTGCTGGCCAGCGGACGCTTCCGCGAAGTGTATGCGGATGAATTCCACGTGGTGCTGGTGCGCGACCTGCCACGCTTTCGCCACCTGCCGGGCCGGACGCCGGACTAACCGCAACCGCCCGGCGCCGGACTAGCGCATGCGCTCGGCCAGAAAATCGACCAGCACCCGCACGCGGTGCGGTACCTGCCGGTTGCTGGGCAACACCGCATGGATGCCCAGCTCCGGCAAGACAAATGCCTGCAAGATCGTCACCACCCGGCCATCGGCGAGATAGGGCTCGGCAATGAAATCCGGCTGCAGCGCAATCCCCAGCCCATTGGCCGCTGCCTGCGTCAGCGCCTCGCCGTTGTTGGCGGTGATGCGGGTCGAGATCGGGAAGGCGCGCGGGCTGCCATCGATCAGGTAGGTCCAGCTCTGCTGGCGGCTGCCGGTGGTGTAACCGAGGCACTCATGGCGCACCAGCTCGGACGGATGCGCGGGCTGGCCGAAGCTGGCCAGGTAGTCGCGCGAAGCGATGGTCGCCATCCGTATCGTGCCCAGCCGCCGGGTCACGTCGGTCGGCGCCAGCTCGCCGGTGATGCGGATGGCCACATCGATGCCTTCCTCGATCAGGTTCACGCGGCGGTCGGTGTAATCCATGTCCAGCGTCACGCCGGCATGCGCGCGCGCGAAGTCCAGCAGCAACGGCACGATGCGCTTGAGCCCGTAAGAGAGCGGCAGGCTGACCCGGATCTGACCGCGCGGGGCTTGCCTGTCTTCCGCCACGCCGGTCTCGGCCACCTCGACCAGGTTCAGGATGACGCGGCATTTTTCCAGATAGGCAGCGCCGGCCACGGTCAGCATCAGTCGGCGGGTGCTGCGCTCCATCAGCCGCACGCCCAGGTGCTCTTCCAGCGCCGCCACCTGGCGCGTGACGACCGAGCGTGCCACGCCCAGCTGCTGCGCGACAGCCGCAAAGCTGCCCAGCTCGGCGACCCGCACAAAGACTTGCATGGCATTGAGCTTGTCCATCGTTTCCTCGGTTCAGGCCCGCCATGACGGCTGGCCGGCGGCGCTGACGCCGCGCAGGGCCCTGATTGATTGTTGCGTTGAGAGCAATAAAGATTTGCTGATTGTCCCCTATTTCAAAACGATCTGCCGGACTATTGTTCAGTCCTCTCACCAAGGAATCGGTATGAATGCCCCGCTGCCCACGCTGTTTATCCCCCACGGCGCGCCGACCTTTGCGCTGCGCCCCGGCACGGCCGGTGCGGCAATCGCGCGTATCGCTGATCGACTGCCGCAACCGCGGGCGGTAATCATCGTCAGCCCGCATTGGGATACCGCGCTGCCCACGGTCGGCAGCGCGCAGCGCCCGGCGACCATCCATGATTTCTATGGCTTCCCCGAAGAGCTGTACGCGATCCAATACCCGGCCACCGGTTGCCCGGAAGGTGCGCGCGAGGTGGCCGACACGCTGGCCGCCGCCGGACTGGCCGCCAGCATCGCGCCGGCGCAGGGGCTGGACCATGGCGCCTGGGTGCCGCTGCGGCTGATGTATCCGCATGCCGATGTGCCGGTCATCCCGGTGTCGCTGCAAAGCAGCCAGGGCGTGGCCGGCGCCTACCGGCTCGGGCAGGCGCTGGCGCCGCTGGTGGCAAAAGACTTCCTGCTGATCGGGTCGGGCAATGTCACGCACAATCTCGGTGACTACCGCATCGCCCGCGACAACGGCGGCCAGAGCCCGGCCTATGTGCGCAGCTTCCCCGAGTGGCTGACCGACAAGCTGCAGCGTCATGAACTGGACGCTTTGCTGGACTATCGTCGGCAGGCGCCGGATGCGGTGCGCGCCCATCCCAGCGACGAGCACCTGCAGCCGCTGTATGTGGCCCTCGGCGCTGCCGGCATTGAAGCCGATGTCGAACACCTGCACAGCGGTATCAGCGATTATGTGCTGGCGATGGATGCGTATGCATTCACGCGCCGGCACTGAAGACCTCGGAAGGAATGGACATGAACGACAAGCCGCATTACGGCGCGAACTACACGGCAACCGCCAAGGCCCTGCACTGGCTGATGGCGCTGCTGCTGGTCGGGCTGCTGGCGCTGGGCTTCGTGATGACCGAGATGCCGCTGTCGCCGCAAAAGCTGCAGGTCTATTCCTGGCACAAGTGGGCCGGCGTGACGGCCTTCCTGCTGCTGCTGGTGCGACTGTCCTGGCGCATCACGCACCACCCGCCGCCGCTGCCCTGGCAGATGGGCAAGCTGCAGCAGGTCGCGGCCCACCTCGGTCACATCGCCCTGTATCTGTTGATGATTGCCTTGCCGATCTCGGGCTGGCTGATGAGCTCGGCCAAGGGCTTCCAGACCGTCTGGTTCGGCGTGCTGCCCATCCCTGATCTGCTGCCCAAGGACAAGGCGCTGGGCGACCTGCTCAAGGACGTGCATGAAAGCCTGTCCTGGGTGCTGATCGCGATGCTGGTCGTCCATGTGGCCGCGGCGCTGAAGCACCACTACAAGGACAGGGACGACATCCTGACCCGCATGCTGCCGCAGCGGCCGCATGCCAATGACCTGCCGGAGTGATGGCGATGAAACCGACGACCGCCGGCCGACCGCAGTCGTTCACAGGTCCGTTCGCAGTTCCGTTCGCGGGCACGCTGGCCGCACCGTCGGCACCAGCGTTAGAAGCAACGGCTCGAAGCACCCGTTCCAAGCCACTGTTTGCAGTACCTGTCTGAAGCAACTGTTTGAAGCAACTGTCTGAAGCAACTGCCTGAAGCACTTTGATGAAACACCCGGCGGACCTCGCAGATCCGCCATCTTTACCCACAACAATCCGAGAGGAAGAAACCATGAAAACCATCAATAAACTCGCCGCCACCCTGATCCTGTCGATCGCCGCCAGCGCCCCCGCCCTGGCCGCGCCGGAGACCTATGCGATCGACAACAACCACACCTTCCCGCGCTTCTCGTACAAGCACCTGGGCTTCTCGACCCAGCTGTCGCGCTTCAACAAGGTGACGGGCCAGGTCGTGCTCGACAAAGAGGCCAAGAGCGGCAGCGTTGACATCACCATCGACGCCAAGTCGATCGATACCGGCTCGGCACTGTTCAACGAGCACATCCAGGGCGAGGACTTCCTCCACACCGCCCAGTTCCCGACCGCGAGCTTCAAGTCGACCAAGGTGATCTTCAAGGGCGACAAGCCGGCCGAGATCATCGGCGACCTGACCCTCAAGGGCGTGACCAAGCAAGTGACGCTGACCGTGACCTCCTTCCTGGCCATGCCGCACCCGATGCAGAAAAAAGATGCGATCGGCGCCGATGCCTACACCGTCGTCAAGCGCACCGACTTCAACATGGGCAAGTACGCACCGAACGTGGGCGATGAAGTCCGCATCGACATCGCGCTGGAAGCGATCAAGAAGTAATCCCTGCCTGACCCGGCTGCGGCTGCGGCTGCGGCTGCCTGTTCCGCGCCGGTCCCGAAACGCTCAGGGACCAGCGCCGCTCCGGTACCGGGCCCGGCCGGCGCCGTGTTGACCGGGGACGATACAATGCCCGCCTGTTCCTGCAGGCGGGCATTGGTCATTGATGAGCACTCCAAACGAACACCCCGGACCCGCGCGCAGCATCTGGCGCCGGCTGCCGGCGCCGATCTGGGCGCTGGGCTGCGTCAGCCTGCTGATGGACATCTCTTCCGAGATGGTGCACAGCTTGCTGCCGATGTTCATGGTCGGCACGCTGGGCGCCAGTGCGCTGACGGTCGGCCTGATCGAAGGCATCGCCGAATCGACCGCCCTGATCGTCAAGGTGTTTTCGGGCACGCTGTCCGACTACCTTGGTCGCCGCAAGCCGCTCGCCGTGATCGGATATGCGATGGGCGCCTTATCCAAACCCCTGTTCGCGATCGCCACCAGCACCGGCATGGTGCTGGGCGCGCGTTTCATCGACCGCATCGGCAAGGGCGTGCGCGGCGCGCCGCGCGATGCGCTGCTGGCCGACCTGGCGCCACCGGGCTTGCGCGGTGCCGCCTTCGGCCTGCGCCAGTCGCTGGACACGGTCGGGGCTTTCCTCGGCCCGCTGCTGGCGGTCGGCCTGATGCTGCTGTGGCAGGACGATTTCCGGGCCGTGTTCTGGGTTGCCGTGATCCCCGGCCTGCTGGCGGCAGTGCTGCTCGCGGTTGCCGTGCGCGAGCCGGCGCGCGCGCCGGGGGCGCAGGCCGTCAATCCGGTCACGCGGGCCAACCTGCGCCGGCTGGGCCCGGCCTATTGGGGTGTGGTCCTCATGGGCGCGGCCTTCATGCTGGCGCGCTTCTCGGAAGCGTTTCTGGTGCTGCGCGCCGAGCAGCTGGGCATCGCCGTGGCGCTGGTGCCGCTGGTGATGGTGGCGATGAATGTGGTGTACGCGGCCTCCGCCTATCCGTTCGGCCAGCTGTCCGACCGCATCAGCCATCGACTGCTGCTGGCGCTGGGCCTGCTGGTGCTGGTGGTGGCCGACCTGCTGCTGGCGATGCCGGGCAACTGGATCACGCTGCTGGCCGGCGTCGGCCTGTGGGGCGTGCACATGGGGATGACCCAGGGGCTGCTGGCCACCATGGTGGCCGAGGCGGCGCCGGCCGACCTGCGCGGCACGGCCTTCGGCTTCTTCAACCTCGTCAGCGGCATGGCCATGCTGGTGGCCAGCGCATTGGCAGGCTGGCTGTGGGATAGCTACGGCGCCGCATCGACTTTCTACGCCGGCGCCGGATTCTGCTTGCTGACACTGCTGGCGCTCCTGGCGCAGACGCTGCAGCGCCGCCGCCAGGCCGGCACTACACAAGCGTAAGTTCAAATGCAGGCGCAAGCACAAGCGCCGCGCATCCTCAGGGCTTGGGCAGGTAGAGCTTGTCCTTGTCGAGCTTGTAGGTCCAGGGCAGGCCGGCGTTCTTCCAGCCATTGACGATGCGCTGGCCGGCCTGCGGGCCTTCCTTGGCGACATCGCCCTCGAAGCCATCGACCACGCTGTAGACCTTGGTGTAGCCGAGCTCGGCCAGCAGATTGGCGGCCTTCGACGAGCGGTCGCCCGAGCGGCAGATCAGGATCACGGTATCGTTTTTGCCCAGGCCCCGGGCCGCCAGCCGGCGGCCAAGCTCGGCGTCAAAGGCCTCGTTGAACTCCAGCCGGAAGCGCCCGGCCTTCTCGTCCCAGGCGGCATTGGCCGGATGCTCGAGCAGCGGCACATGCGCGTCCATCGTGCTGGCCACGCCGGTATAGCTGACTTCGCCCCGGGTACGGATGTCGACCAGCATCGCCTTCTCGCCCAGATGCCGCTTCAGCGCGTGCGCCTCGCGCGCATCCAGATACAGGCCGGGCTTGGTCTGCTTGTGTTGCGGCACCTGCGACGCGTCGAGCGCCAGCGCCGGGCCGGCCAGGCCGGCGGCGATGCACGCCGCCAGCAGGGCGGACCGGAACGGACTGAAGCCTGAGCCCGACCCTGAGCCCGGGCATAAAGCCCGGCCAGGGATCAACCTGTCCCTCAGCTGAACCACGAACCCAGGCAGCGTCATGCCGGCCCTCCGTCCACGTTATGGGCCGGCGTCAGCCGGCGGCTTCCGGCTGGGGCGCGGCCGGCAAGGCGGCCATGCCGATCTGCGCCTCGAACGCACGCAGGCGCTTGTAGACCGAGATCAGTTCGACGATGGTGCCCCAGCTGCGCACCAGGAACTGGAACGACATCTCGACCCGGCCGAACGCGCGCACGATCTGCTGCATCGCGCCCAGCGTGATGGCGCCGGCGACGACGGTCGGGCCCAGCGCAATGTAGGGCACCAGCACGCCGAATTGCAGGTAGCTGAACTTGGCGACATCGAAATACATGTAATGGAAGAACAGGCGGAAGTAGTTGGCGCGCACGTGCGAGAACAGCGAGCCGACCACCTGCGGGCCGCCGCGGGTGGCGTCGTCTTCCGCATGCACCAGCTCCTTGCGATAGGCCGCCTCGACCCGCTGGTTGTTGTACTCGAGGCCAGGCAGCTTGATGCCCACCAGGGCCAGCACCACGGTGCCCATCAGCGCAAACAGGATGGCCACGTAGACCAGCGCATGATCGACCTGGCCCAGCACCGGCACTTCGCTGACTTTCTTCGACAGCGTCCAGAGGATCGGCAGGAAGGCGACCAGGGTCATCAGCGAATCCATCATGTTCGAGCCTAGCGATTCCATGATGGTCGCAAAGCGCTTGGTGTCTTCCTGCACGCGCTGGCTGGCGCCCTCGATGGTGCGCAGCTTGTCCCAGTGCGACATGTAGAAATCGTTCATCGCTTGCCGCCAGCGGAACACCCAGTGCTTGGTGAAGAAGCCCAGCAGCACCGCGACCAGCACATAGACCCCGGCCAGCTTGCCGAAGCTCAGCAGGAAGCCGAAGAACTCATCAATCGTGACCTCGCCCGGCTTGCCCAGGGCTTTCTGGACGATGTCATAGAAGCCACCGAACCAGTCGTTGATCTGCACATCGATCTGGACTTGGTACCAGGTACCAAAAAATATCAACGCAGCGCCGGGCCATGACCAAAAGAGCCAGCGACGGGCAAGGAAGAAGGACTTGAACATGCGAGGGTCTCGTGAAATTGTTGTAATAGGATCGAAGCGCCGGGCAGCAAGCCCTGCGCCTTGAGTGAAGCACGCGCAATCATAGCGGCTCGGCAGAGACTGTAACAGCCTCGGCGCATCGTTGCCGGAAAGGGCGTGCCAGCCCGTTATCGGACCGGTATGAACCGGTATCAGTCCGGTATCAGTCCGGCCTCAGCCCGGTCAGCCCTGCAGCTGGCGCGCCCAGCCGGCCAGTGCCTCCAGCATTTTGCCGAGGTTGGCGACGGTGCCCGCATCGCTCAGGCGGCCCTGGTCGTCGAACTTGTCGGGTGCGCCGGAAATGAAGACCTCGGGCCGGTTCAGCAGCCGGCCGTTCAAGCCGATGAACACCTGGCGCAGGTGGTACTGGCTGCGCGCCGTGCCCAGGCCGCCCGGGGTGGCACCGAGCAGCGCGATCGGTTTGCCATCAAAGGGCTGCGCAGGCGGGCGCGATATCCAGTCGATCGCATTCTTGAGCACGCCGGGGATCGAATAGTTGTATTCGGGCGTGGCGATCACGAGGGCGTCGGCGCCGCGAACCTGTTCGCGCAACTGCTGGACGACGTCCGGGAAACCCTGTCGATAAACATCGTCGTTATACAGGGGCACGGTTGAAATATCGGCCAGCGTCATCGTGAGGCCGGCCGGCAAGGCCTGCTGACAGGCACGCAGTGCGGCGGTGTTGAAGGACTGCTGGCGCAGACTGCCGGAAATTCCCAGGAAATGCATGGTCGCTCCTCTGGTCATCAGGTGGGTCGGCATGGAATTTTTCGCACGGCCCGACGTCGAATTTTGCCTGAGTCGATGCAGTCTTACCCGTGAGCTGCGCGACATTTCCTGGCATGGAGGCAGACATGGCACAGCAACAGCCACCGCAGCAAGCACCGCAATCATCGGCCACCCCCGGCGCTCGCGCCCAAGGCAGCTTTGCGCTCGATGACCCGACACAGGCCTTGATGCACGATCATACCTACGTGAAGGCATTATTCCAGCGTTACGCAGGCACGCAAGACGGGCAGGTGAAGAAGGAGGCGGGCCAGCGGATCTGCGAGGCCCTGTTGCAACATACGTCGCTGGAAGAGGCGGTGTTCTATCCGAGCGCCCGTCAAGTGGATGCCGCACTGGTCGACCAATGCGGCCAAGACCACCAGGCGGCAGAAGAACTGATCACGCAGCTGCAGGCACTGGGCCCGGCAGGGGCTGCCTACGATGAGCTGATCAGGCAGCTGCGCGATGCAATCTATGCGCATATCGAGCTGGAAGAACAGCAACTGTTTCCAGCCGTCCGCCATTCAAGCCTGGACCTGCAAGACCTCGGGCTGAGGATGCAGGCCTATGAATCCAGCCAGGCGGCGAGCCAGGCGCGTGAAAGCAGCCAGGGACAACGCGGCGAACCGCTGCACTGACACCGGCGCCCGACTGCGGCCGGCCTTGGCTGGCCGCAGTCGGTGTCAATCCGTCATGTCAGTCAGCCTTGACTGCCTCGACCTGGATGGCCAGCTTGATGTCGGGTGAGAAACGCGGCAGGCCGATCGTCATCCCGTAGTCGCTGCGGTCGAAGCTGCCGTGCGCATCGGCACCGCAGACTTCGCGCTTGAGCAGCGGATGGATCATGCACTTGAAGCGGGTGATGGTCAGCGCCAGCGGCTTGGTCACGCCCAGCAGGGTCATCTCGCCATCGACGCCGACCAGCTTGTCGCCCTCGAATTTGAGCGCCGTGCTCTTGTAGGTCACCGTCGGGAACCTGGCGACGTTGAACATTTCCTCGCCACGCGCCTTCTCGTTCATTTTCTGGTGCCCGAAGTCGACGCTGGCGGCATCAATCTGGATCTCGAGACTGCCGCCCGACTTCGAACCGCGATCCAGCACGACCTTGCCAGCGGACTTGGTGAATTTGCCGCGCCAGAAAGAAAGACCCATGTGGTCGGCCTCGAAGCTGGGGTAAGTATGGCCGGGCTCGATATGGTAAGACTGGGCACCCGCCGCTGCGGCGGCACCACCCAGCACCAGGGCCAGGCTCAGCTGCTTCATCAGGGGCATCTTGCGCGTTTTTTTCATCATGGTCGTCGTGGTCCTGGAGAGGGGCATGGTCATCGTGGTTGTCTTGCTCAACTTGCTCAACTTGCTCATCCTGCTGGTCGGGAGCCTGCGCTGTCTTGGCCTGACGGCGATAGCGGCGCCGCGCTTACTGGCCGATGATGCGGAAGCGGATCGTCACCTCATCGGCCACGATGCTGGTGTCTTTCCATTCACCTTCGCCGATGCTGAAGGCCAGCCGGCGGATAGGCAGGCTGCCGTCGAACTGGGTAGTGGCGCCCTCTTTCTTTACCGTCATCGGGAACGTGACATCAGCGGTCTTGCCCTTGATGGTCAGCTTGCCTGAGACATCGAGCTTGCCAGGCGCGGTGCTGCGGATCGCGGTCGAGACGAAATTCGCCTTCGGGAATTGCGCGCCGTTGAACCATTCCTTCTTCAGCACTTCGCGGTTGTAATCGGCGTCACCGAGGTCGAAGCTGGGAATGTCGATCTCGACACTGGCCTTGGATTTTTCCGGTTTGGCGGCATCGAAGTCGAGCTGGGCACTGAATTTGCGGAAATTGGCATCGACCGGCACGCCCATCTGGCGAAAGATCGCCGTGACCGTGCTCTTGCCGGCATCGATTTTCATCGGTGCTGCCAGCGCCGACGATGCAGCGCCTGCAACCAGTGTCGCTGCCAGTGCGTGGAATGCCAGGGCTTGCCTCATGGTGTGTCCGGATAGAAAATAAAACGATATTGTGCATCCAACCGGCATTCGCTGCCATGGTCATCCTGCAAGGCAGGGTTTCGCTGCCGGCAAGGCCTGCCGGGGCCGGCCTTATAGCAGGCGCACCGGGTCGGGCAGCTCGTCAGGATTGTGGCCGGCCGCCGGCAGGTGGCGCCGCAGCAACTCGCCCAGCGTGCTGATGGCCTGCACGCAGCCGGCCACGGGGTCCGTGCCGGTGCCGGCCGAGAGCGACGCAAACGCTGCCTTGAAGGTCGCAACCAGGGTGGCCCACTCGGCCGCCTCGATGGCGGCCAGACCACGGTCACTGACGATCTCGACCGCATGATCGCCCAGCAGCACATAGACCAGCACGCCGCTGTTATGAGCGGTGTCCCAGATCCGGGATTGCGCGAACACTTCCAGCGCGCGCTCGCGCGCATGCAAGCCCCGCATCAACTGCAGCGGCGTCAGCGAGGCCTCGACCACGAGGCAGATCTCGGCCAGGTGCCCGCGCTCGGCGACGGCAACGGCCTCGGCCATGCGCTTGAGCACCGGCGCCGGCAGGCAGCGGGGCGCCCCCCAGTAAGCCGCGTAAAAGTGGCGCAGCAGCCGCTTCATCATGCTCACCACCGGCCCGATGCGCCGCCGCCGCCGAAGCCGCCGCCACCGCCACTGAAACCACCGCCACCGCCGCCCCAGCCACCCGAATGACCCTGGCCCCAGCCCGGCGCGCCAAAGCTGCCATAGTCGCCGTAGCGACCGCGGCCGCCCTGCCAGCCGCTGCCCATGCGTCCGCCAGCCAGCGTCATCACAAAACCGAACACGGCGGCCAGCAGCGCCAGCAGCAGCGCACCCGACAGCAGCCAGGCGGCCAGCCCCAGCAGGGTGCCGGCGGCCAGCGCGCCCCTGGCCCGGCCCAGCAGCGCGCGCATCACGCCGCCGACCAGCAGTGCGGCGAAAAACACCAGCGGCATCAGGCCCAGGGGATTGTCCTGGGCAAAGGAAGCCGGCGGCGGCGCCGGCAAGGGCTCGCCATCAATGACGCGCAACATCGCATCGACGCCGGCGCTGATGCCGCCGTAAAAGTCACCGGACTTGAAATGCGGGACGATGAGGTCGTCGATGATGCGTTTGGATACGGCGTCATTGAGCACCCCTTCGAGGCCATAGCCGACTTCGATGCGCAGCGCGCGCTCGTCCTTGGCGATGACGAGGATGGCGCCATCATCGACCTTCTTGCGTCCCAGCTTCCATTGCTCGGCGACGCGGATCGCATATTGCTCGATGGCCTCCGGCCGGGTGGCGCGCACGATGAGCACGGCGACCTGGCTGCCCTTGCGCTGCTCGAATGCCCGCAGGCGATCCTCCAGTGACTGGCGCTGGTTGGCATCGAGCAGTCCAGCCTGGTCGACCACATGGCCCGACAGCGGCGGCACGGCTGCCGGGTCTTGCGCCAGCGCGACGCTGCCGGCCAGCAGCACCGAGCCCAGCACCGAGCACAGCAGTGAGTACAGCACTAAGCACCGCACTGAGCACCGCACTGAGCACCGCACTGAGCCCGGCGCCGAGCACCACCGTGAGAACAGCAGCAGGCCCGGCGCTGGCCAGGCGAACAGCCGGCGGCTCAGGCGCTCGATGGCCGGCATAGGATTCATTTGCCCTCGGTGGCCGGCGCGCTGCTGCCGAAGTCGACGGCGGGCGCAGTCGAGATCGCCTTTTCATTTTCGACCGAGAAGTTGGGCTTGACGGCATGGCCGAACACCATCGCCGTCAGATTGGTCGGGAAAGAGCGTACGGTCACGTTGTAATCCTGCACGGCCTTGATATAGCGGTTGCGCGCCACCGTGATGCGGTTCTCGGTGCCTTCCAGTTGCGCCTGCAGATCACGGAAGCTGGCATCGGCCTTGAGCTGGGGATAGTTCTCGGCCACGGCCAGCAGCCGCGACAGCGCGCCCGACAGCTGGCCCTGGGCCGATTGGAAGCGGGCAAAGGCCTGGGGATCGTTCAGCACTTCAGGCGACACCTGCAGCGAGCCGACGCGGGCGCGCGCTTCGGTGACTTGCGTCAGCACCTGGCGCTCATGCGAGGCGTAGCCTTTCACGGTATTCACCAGATTCGGCACCAGGTCGGCACGCCGCTGGTACTGATTGATGACCTCGGACCAGCTGGCCTTGATCTGCTCGTCATTCGATTGCAGGGTGTTGTAGCCACAGCCGCTGAGCAGCGAGCTCAGCAACAGCATCCACAGCCAAAGGCGCTTGTACATGGATCCTCCCGGGGGGTTGTCGTTGTTGCTTGCACGAACAGATGGGGCCGGGGCGCCGGTTTTCAAGCCGGCCTGCCGCAGCGGCGGTGAACCTGTGGCCGTCGCACCTGCCTAAATCTCAGTCTTTCAATGATGTTCACGCCTTTTCCGGGAGAGCGCAAATGAATTTCATCATATGGATCGTGATTGGCGGCATCCTCGGCTGGATCGCCAGCATGATCATGCGAACCAATGCCCAGCAGGGCCTGCTCCTGAACGTGGTGGTCGGCATCATCGGCGCATTGCTGGGTGGCTGGCTGCTGGCGCCGCTGTTCGGAACCGGCACCATCAACCAGAATGACTTCAGCCTGGGCTCGCTGGTAGTCTCGCTGCTGGGCGCGGTGATCTTGCTGGCCATCGTGAACCTGTTCCGGCGCGGCACGCCCAGATAGCCGGCCGGCCGGCAGGCAGGCAGCAGGCAGCAGGCAGGGCCTGAGGGTCCTGCCTGCTGTGACTGACGCTCAACGGGCATCGGCAGCCGGGTTCGACGCCGAACCAGAAGGCGACGCCGGAGCAGAAGGCAAGGCCTGAGCCGACGCCGAAGCCGGGTCGGCATCGGGCATGGTCATCGTTTCGGGCCTGACCCAGCGATCAAATTCGTCGGCGCTGACCCAGCCCAGCGCGAGCGCGGCCTCACGCAGGCTTTGCTGCTGCTCATGGGCGCGTTTGGCGATGGCGGCCGCCTTGTCATAGCCGATATGCGGCACCAGGGCTGTCACCAGCATCAGCGAGCGCGCTACGCTGTCGGCCATGCGCGATGCATTGGCGGTCATGCCGCGCAGGCAATGCGCGTCCAGGCTGCGCAAGCCATCGGTCAGCAGGCGCAGGCTTTGCAGATGCGCATAGGCGATCACAGGCTTGGCCACATTCAATTCGAAGTTACCTGAGGCGGCGGCGATGCCCAGCGTGACATCATTGCCCAGCACCTGGCAGCACAGCATCAGCAGCGCTTCCGGCTGGGTCGGGTTCACCTTGCCGGGCATGATCGAGCTGCCGGGCTCGTTCTCGGGCAACAGCAATTCGCCCAGCCCGGCACGCGGCCCGGAGGCCAGCCAGCGCAAGTCGTTGGCCAGCTTGGTCAGCGTGCAAGCCAGCACTTTCAGCGCCCCGTGCGAGGCCACCAGCGCTTCATGACCGGCCAGTGCGGCAAATTTGTTGGGCGCACTGCAAAATGGCCGCCCGCAGTCCTTCGCCAGCTCAGCGGCAACGCGCTGGCCGAACTCCGGATGGGTGTTAAGCCCGGTGCCGACGGCCGTGCCGCCTATTGCCAATTGCAGCAAGGCCGGCTGCGCCGATCGTATCGCCTGCCCGGCAAACTCCAGCTGGGCGACATGGCCCGACAATTCCTGTCCCAGGGTGATCGGGGTCGCGTCCTGCAAATGGGTGCGGCCCAACTTCAGCAGCGACGCATGCTGCTGCGCGTGTCGTGCCAGGGTCAGTCGCGCCTGCTCGAGGGCCGGCAGCAGTTCATCGTCGATGGCCAGGGCGATGGCGACATGCATGGCCGTCGGGAACACGTCATTCGATGACTGGCCAAGATTCACCTCATCATTCGGATGCAGGCGGCGCTGCGCGCCGCGCCCGCCGCCCATCAGTTCCGAGCCGCGATTGGCCAGCACCTCGTTCATGTTCATGTTGGTCTGGGTGCCGGACCCGGTCTGCCATACCGACAGCGGGAATTCCTGCGACCACTGCCCGGCGATCACCTCATCGGCCGCCGTCACGATCGCCGCAGCTTTGTCCGGCGCCAGCTTGCCGAGCTCACGGTTAACGATGGCACAGGCCCGCTTGACCCGGGCCAGCGCAATGATCAGCGCCACCGGCATGCGTTCGGTGGAGATCGCGAAATGCTGCAACGATCGCTGCGTCTGCGCTCCCCACAGGCGATCGGCCGGCACCCCGATCTCGCCGAAGCTGTCTCTCTCCAATCGTTCCATCGCGGCCTCCGTCATCCTCGGTTCGCCCTCAATGTGTTCCGCAAGCTGCGCTTGCCGCGCACTGGCTGCAGCACACGTGCCGGCCGACAGATTCTTACTGCACCTGCAATGCGATGCGCAGTGCGCTGCGCACAGGCCGACCCGCGATTTTTCCCGGAAGGAAACGAGCTTCGCGAAAGCGCGCTACCAGTATGGCCTCCAGCTCGGCAGGCAGGCCAGCAGTTTCGATCGTCAAGCGATCGACTTCGCCATACTCATTGATTAGCAGCGTACCGACAGCCGACCTGACTGCCGCACCCGGTTCACCGGGCAGCTTCGCATCGGACAGGGCATCTCGGGTCGAGCCACTTGCCGATTCGCTTGCCGATTCGCTTGCCGAGTCGCTTGCCGAGTCGCGCCTTGTATCAAGCACCGCATCGATGTCTTTCAACAGCAATGGCCGCTCGTCGAGATCCCGTGCGTGAATGTAAGCCGCCGGCCGCGCGGCAGCACCCGCTGAGCCAGCGCTTGCCGAATAGCCCGGCCGGTCCGCGACGTCAGCGCGGGCCAGGGTCTCGGGCTCGGTCACGGCGCCGGGATCGGGCGCGCGCTCGGCTTCGGGCGCCGGCTCCCTGCCCTCCTGCCCCTCCTGCCCCTCCTGCCCATCCTGCCCATCCCGGGCTGACAGGGGCAGCACCCGAAGCACGGTCATGCCTGCCGCGTCACCGACGCCGGCACCGGCATCGCCAGCTGCCGTTCCCAGCGCATGCAACAGGCTGGCCATCGACGCGAACGAGACCAGACAGGCCAACAACGCGCAGCACGCTTGGCGCCACCTCACTCGAGCTCCCGCCACGATACCCGGCGTACGGCACCGCTGCCTGCCGCCGACTGGGCGCCGGGCAATGCCGTGACAATGCCGGATTCATCGGTCAGCAAGGCGGTGGTGCGGCCATCAATCCAGACCGTGCTTGCGCCGGTGACCATGCCCTGCTGCTGGCCGAGCCGGCGCGCGATGATGGTGGCGCCGTCAACGGGCAGATGAGAGCCGCTGAAGACATTGAACTGATAGACCCAGGCTTGCGCACGCGGCTGGCAAGGTGCGCCATCGGGCACGTTGCCGATCACCCGCAAGATGCCGAGCTGCTGCTCGGGATCGATGGTGACCCGCTCGCCGGATCCGGCGGCCACATCCAGGTTCAGGTACCAGCCTTCATGCTGGGTCCAGTCGACCGGATGGGCGCTGACGGCTCTTTCGTCCGCGCCCGATGCCGACAGCTGTTGTTGCACCATGCGGGTCGATCCCTGCAGCCGGCCCAGACCATGCGCACCAAGATCATCGCGGAAGGTATAGACGGACTGCACCGATTTATCGGCAACGTCGGCCAGCCCGAGCAGGCGGCCGGTCGCCACCGTCACCACCGGTATCTGTCGGTTGCCGATGCGCTGAAGGCTGAGTTCGGGCCGGGTGGTGACCGGCTGTGCCTGCCCTGCGTGATCCAGCTGCGCCAGCAACAACACGCCCGGCGTACCTGCCGTACCTGCCGTACCTGCCGCGCCTGCCGTCGTGGCGGCAGTCCCGTTGATGTCGATGCGCCATACATTGCCGAGCAAGTCGCCGCCGTAGACCGGGCCGGCGGTGTTGTCCAGCGTGGAATCGATCCAGGCATTGAGCTGGGCCAGTCCGGCCGGCTGCGTGCTGCTGCCGGCGCCGGTATCGATGCGCGACAGCAGCGCGCCGGTGGCTGCATCGAGCACGAACAGCATGCCGCGGCCATTGCCCGGATTGACGTTGGCATAACCTGAAGCAATCAGCGCGACCCAGCGGCCATCGCGGCGCTTGGTGATCACGGGCCGGGCCATCGCAAGCCCGAGCTCAGGCTCGCGCCCGACATCGAACTGCCACAGCAGCGCCGGACTATCGGGTTGGGTGATGTCGAGCGCGTAATAGGCACGGCCGCCGGCACCAAGGCTGCCGATCAGCACGGTGCGCCACTGTCCGGCCGCGCAGGCTGCGGCCGGTGCGGTGGGGCAAATATCGCCGGCGACCGGCGTGCCGTCATGCAGGTAGCTGAATTCATTGGCCCACGCCGTGTCGGCGCTGCGCCAGAGCGCAGGCAACACTGACGACGGCAAGAAGGCCCAGCGCTCGTGGCCGGTGCTGGCATCGAAGGCATGCAACATGCCGTCATTGGCGGCCAGGTAGACCATGCGCCGCCTGTCCTTGGCCAGCACGTCGCGGAATTCGCCATAGTGGTCGTCGGCATAGCGAAACGGCGGCTGCCCCACATGCAAAGGCGAGGCATTGACGGCAGCGCCCAGCAGATGCTCGCGCGCCCGGAACAATCGCACTGGGCGATCGGCCCGTTCTTCGTGGCCGCGCTGGCCGCGCAGGTAATCGACCAGTTGCCGGCCATTGGCCTGTACACGCTGCGCCAGCGGCAGGTTCGCGCACTGGGCGAACTGGCGCCCCGCCCTGCCCGGGCAGAGCCCGTTGAACAGCGCCTGTTCGGCCGGCTCCATCGCACTCCAGCGGAATTCTTTCAGGCCAAGGGCGGCGGTCGATGACGCCATCCAGATCGTGCGTGTATCGCTGGACTCGCTGGCCATCGCATCCAGCAGGGCCGAGGCAGACCAGACCGTCTCCAGCGTCAGTTGACCTTCGCTGATGCTGATGCGACGCGCCTCGAGATCGCCATCCCAGAACACGCTGCGGTAACGGGAGGCATACAGCAGGTCGTCGCCGGGCACCGGCTGCTGGCTGCTGGTGGCCACCGCCGAGGCGGCGCCGGCGCGGGTCCGGATGGCCGTCATGGCCGCCGCCAGCGCCCGCGCCAGGGCCTCCGGGCTGCGCGCGCTGAAGTAGCGGCCACGCCCGTTGACGGCGGCATGCCAGAGATCATCGATGCGCTCGCCCCCCGGGAAAAAAATCGGGTCCGGCCAGTCGAGCCGGCCCTCGAGCAGGGCACGATAATCGCCGTCGCTGGCCGTGTCATAGTCGTCGCGGTAGCGCAGCGTGCCGTTCGCACCCAGCCCCAGCGTATGCGTGACCATGTGCTGATGGCTGGCCGCCGGGCCGCCGGGCAAGGACGGCACATTGTTTTCGCACAAGGCGCCATGGCTGCCGCAGTTGCCGAAGGCCGGCTGCCGCAAATCGGTATTGGCATAGTAGGCAGCGATATCGGCCAGTGTATTGGTGCGCGGCGCAGTGCCGGTTGGCGGCCCGAACGAACCCGCGCTGATGGGCAGCGAGCCCAGGGCATCCACGACCGGACGGCTGCTGATGGCGCCGGCGCTGGCCGGCGCTATCACGGTGACGACGTTCAGTTCCGCGAATGCGCGATAGCCATTGCGGTTGATGGCCGCTGCCAACAGGCGCGCGAGCTGGATGGCGTCGGCCATCGCATTGTCGAGCCTGGTATGTTGGAGGCCGGCGCCCCTGAGCATGATGTCCTTGCCATCGACGGTGATGCCGCGCACGCCGGAAAAGCCTGCCGTCGGCGCCGCATGAACGGCGCCGACGACCAGCGTGGCCACGCGCACCTGGGCGGACGCGGCCAGCCCATCGAACATCGGGCGCGGCAGCTGATGGTCGCGGTCGCCGACGGCGCTGAGGCCATCGACCTGCAGGGGCCCGTAAGCCACGGTCTCGCCGTCGGTATTCCAGTAACCGTCAGTCGACAGCAGGGTGTGGTTCTGCTGGCAGGCGTACTGCACCGGGTCCTCGCCATCGCGCAAGAGCTTGCCGGCGTACAGCTGCCCCGCCTTGGCCAGCGCGCCGCGCAAGGGCGTGCCGCTGACCGGCACCACCGCATACAACTTGTCGTACAAGCTGCCGCGCTGACGGGCATCGAAATCTCTGACCGGCAGGAAGCCGTTGCGGCCGCCATCGACACTGGTCTCGCTGGTGGTGGAATAACCGACGCGCAAGCGAGCATCGAGCTGCGCGAAGGCACGACCGACGGCAGTCTTCATCGTCAGCACGCGCGTGCGGTGGTAGCTGAACCAGTTGGCAAAATTCTGCCGTTCGTCGGCACCATTCAATCCCGAGCTGGCGCTGACGATGACCTGCCGCCAGTGCGTCGCGCCGCTGGCACTGGTACCGGCAGCGGCAGACAGGTCCTTGCAATGGTCGCTGGCGCTGTTGTCACCGAGCGTGCCGGCCTGGTCGCCCTGGTAAACGTAATAGTGCGCCGGCCCCGGCACATTCGGCAGCCCGCTGCCCGGACTGCAGTGGCCGGCCACAGACCAGCAATCGGGCAGGTAGCGCACTGTCTCGGTCGATGCCGGCACCGGTGGCCTGCTGTTGAACGAGCGCCAGGGCATGAAGCCGCTGGCGAGGTCGATCCTGATCGATGCCGGCTGGAAGCCGTCGTACAAGGCGGCGCCGAATTCCTGCGCCGGATAAGGCTGCCCTGCACTGTCGACCGGCACCGGATAGCTCAGGGCGGGGTTGTAATAGATCTTGTTGCAGTCGCTGCTGCGGTAGCCGACTGCATTCTCATAGCCATACGTAACGACCTCATCGCCAAGGTAGCTCCACTGCATGCTGGAGGAATCATCGAGGATGAAGTACAGATTGGGCTTGACGACCGACGCCGACAGGAAGCGCAGCGGCGCCCTCGCCGGCTCGGCCGCCGGCGCCTGGGCCTGACCCTGGGCGGGCGCCGTCGCGGTCCAGCCCAGGACTGCGATCAGCAGGGCGCATCCTGGCAACAGGGATCGATGGCAGCGCATCAGAAATGCACCAGCACTTGGGTGTACACGGTGGCCTCACGCGGTCCGCGCACGCGCGTGGTGACGCGGTAGTAGACACGGTCGCCCGGCGCCAGCCGGAGCGCGGCGCCATACCCGAGCTGGCCGCGATTGGCGCCGCTGCCTTGCACCGGCTGGAAGGACAGGCAGCTGTTGCCGCCGGATTGGGTCGCGCCGGCCAGCCGGCACAGCCGGTGGATGGCATAGCGAACACGATTGCCGGCACCATCCGCTGGCAGCGCCGGCGCCGCGGCCACACAGGCTGTCACCTGCCGGCCCGCGCACTGGTCGTCATCCCAGTCGATGCCGGTCGTCTGCACGGGCACGGTGCCAGACGGCGCCGCCACCCCCGTCACCAGCAAGCCCTCGGGCACGCTGGCGTAATAGCCTTGCGCCGGCTGGTCGCCGAGCAGCCCGGCACCGGCAGCCTGGGTGGCAAGCCAGTCGATGGCCGCTTCAGTGCCCGCATCGGATCCGAGCACGGCCGCTTCGCGCAACGCGGCATTGCCCGCCAGCCGCAGGTCGGTGCCAACCATGCGCGCCAGCGCAATCGCAGCGACACACATCGCCACCATCAGGGTCAGCGCCACCACCAGGCTGCCGCCGCGGACCGGCAAGGATGGCGCATGACGGCACTGCCGCTTCATGCATCGCTCCACAACAGGTTGCGCAACGGGACCTCGGTCTCGATGACGCGGTAACGAAAGCAGCGCGCCTCGGGTGCGCTGCCGATCGACAAGGGCATCGGGGCCAGCCGGCCGGTGGCCGGGTCGCCCGCGCTCCAGACCGGCGGCACACTGTCGCAAGGCCCGTCCTTGCGCTGCGCACTGCGCATCACCAGCGCCAGGCGCACGGCCAGCACGCGCTGCCAGTCGCCGGCATTGCCGGTGCTGCCATTGCCGTCGGCATCGATGATCTGGTCGCTCCACCAGGTCACCACCGGCACCGGCTGCGGACCGGCTCGCGCATCCATTCCGTACTGCGCCTGCAAGTTCACGACATTGCCGGCCAGCGCGCTGGACGACCAGCGGTCGGCAGCGATATCGAACTGCCCTTGCTGCAGCGTGGCGTCGGGTGCTACTGCATAGCGCAAGCGGTGCACGGTACCGAGGTTGACCAAAGCGCTGCCGCTCGGGTAGCCGGTCGCCGGCAGGCTGTTGACCGGGAGTGCTTCCGGCTCCACCCGATAGGCACCGATCGGTATGGCACGCGCCTGCAGCAGCAGGCAGCGCGCCAGGCCGGCTTGTTGCAACAGCAGCCAGTCGCCGGGGACGATGCCGAAGGTGCTGTCAACGCTTACGCCGGGGTCGCCCGGCACATAGGTGGCCAGCAGGCGCGCAGCCGGCAGGGATTGCGGCTTGCCGCTGGACAGCAGTTCCAGCGTGTCCGGCTGGCCCGACCCGCCGTTGATGATGAGCAGCGGCCACAACGGGAATGCCGGGCCGGCGCTGCTGCCGACGGCGCGCGTCAGGTCGCAGCGCAAGGCGTCCGGCGGGCCCAGCCCGCTGCCGGCCATCCGCAATTCGCGCGTCATCGACAGCATCGCCAGCGAGATGTCGATATGGGCCTCGGCGGTGCCGGATACGGATTTGCGGCACGCATCGAACAGCACGCCAACTTTCAGCACCACGGCCATCACCAGCAAGCCGATGGCGAGGCCGACCATCATCTCGGCCAGGCTGGCGCCGCGGCAGCGGTCGCGATCGGGATTGCGATCGGGATTGCGATTGCGGTGGCGGTAGCGGTAGCGGCGAACCATCATCAATCCGTGATCATCGCCTGCACCTGCAGCTGGTGCGCGCGGCGATCCGACGGCGCTTGCCAGTGCAGCGTGATGCGGATGCGGCGCTGCGCATCGATGCTGACCTCGGGCTGCAATGCTGCGGCCTGCGTGCCGGGCAAGCGGGCCGTCACGCCTGCCAGCCAGGCCTGGTAATCGGCCGACGCCGTATCGCCATAGCGAGCCTGCAAGGCGGCGACGGATCGGTCACCGGTCCACATGCGGGCCACCAGGGTCGATGCCAGCTGACTGGCCTGGCTGCGATGCTGGGCATTGGCTGCCTCGACCAGGGTCGACGACATCAGCCGCAGCAGCCCCAGCATGCCGATGGAAAACAGCAGCAAGGCCAGCAGGGCATCGAGCAGCGAGCCGCCCCTGCCCGCGCGGCGCAGCCGCAGGCGGCCCGGGTCGGGCAGGAAAGCAAAGCGGACAAGAGGACGGCGCATCGCTCACCCGCAAAAGCGGGCCTGGCCGGCCGCCATTTTCGGGTCACACCAGGTGACGGCGCCGCGCGCGCCGAGCAGCACGATCAGGCGATGCAGCTTGGCATCGGCCGGATGCAGGATATCGATGCGGGCGACCTCGGCGCCGCTGCCCACGGCTGGCGCCGCACCCAAGGCATTGAAGGTCACCTGGGCCGGCAGCAGCCGGCCGGGCGGCAGCGGCAAGGCCAGCGCCGGCGAGCCCGCGCTCGCTGATGCGCCCCAGCGCGCCTGCGGCGCCAGCGGGGTCTCCATTGCGCGCAGGCGTGCCGGGCAACGGGCGCTCACGTTCACGCAGCCGATCGACCATACCGCGCGTCCCCGGGCGTCGCCGAGGGTGACGCGCACGTCGCCGTTGCGGGTGATCGCTTCGGCGCGTGCCGATTGCAACAGGGCCACCAGTTCGCTGGTGCTGCTGCGTACTTCCAGCCCACGCTGCCAGCCGGCGATCCAGGGCATGCCGACGCCCAGCAGGAGCGCGCCGACGGCCAGCGCGATCAGCATTTCGATCAGGCTGATGCCCGCGCCATCGGTGGCGCAGACCGAGCTCCTTGTCGACGGACGCAGCGACGGGCTCAGCATTCGGTCCGCCGTTTCTCGATCCAGCAATCGACCGGCGACTGGCCCCAGTCATCGGGCAAGGCCAGCGTGCGCTGGGTGCCGAGATGGTCGAGCGTATAGGCAAAGCCTGCCATCGATCCGCTGGCAGCGCCGCTGGCCGTGACGAGGAAGGATTGCCCGTCGGCCGGCACCGTGCAGGCGAATGCGAATTGTGCGGCCGCCGGCAGGCTCACGCCGCAGGCGCTGGCATTGGCATAGCTGCGGTGATCCTGGTAGTACTGCTCCAGTCGCAGCGCGGTCAACAGCAGGCCGCTGGTGGCTTCAGGTATCCGGGCGCGCACCATGTGGTCGCGATACGAGGGCACGGCAACCACGGCAAGGATGGTGGCGATGGCCAGCGCGACCATCAATTCGATCAGGCTGAATGCGCGGGCCATGCCGGTGGCCGCAAGCACGGGGCGCGGCGCGCGGGCAGGGGCAGGCGCTGGCGCAGAAACAGGTAGGGGGAAAGTACCATCCGACATGACTGGCGATCAGGCATCAACTAGCAATGCCCAAGATTGCGCTTCACGCGGTATGACGCAGTAATTGTTAGTACTGCCGCTAACAATCTAATCGATGCATGCGATAGCAGCAGCGATTGATCGATGAACAGTTAAAAGGCGGGAGGGAATCGGGGACTGGCGGACTGGCGAACTTGCCGACTTGCTGACTTGCTGACTTGCTGACCTGCTGACTTGCTGACTTGCTGACCTGCTGACTTACTGATCTATCGACCTGCTGGCTCAAGGGCCCGGAGAAACGCTCAGGCGACTTCGAGTTCTTCCTCGGCCAGCACGCAAGCCTCGATCACGCGCAAATCATTGTCGCGTGCGAAGTCGCGCAGGAACAGGTAAGCGAGTGGCTCCAGGTCATGGATGCGCGCATCGACCAGCACCGAGCGTACACCCTCGATCAGCGCCGGCATCACGTACGGGGACAAACGAAGATGGCGATCAAAGCCGGGCTCGGCATCCGGATGGAAGCGGCTCATGATGCCGCACAGGCGATCAGCCCAGTCGCTGGGACGGAATTGGCGACCTGCATTGGTCAACCCTTGAATGATGAAATCGGTAGGGATAATCGTCGATTCAATATTCGGGTTTGCCATCTTCAGCCTGTCGTTCGCGGTATTCGAAAGAGGGATTTGCACCATCGCTCTGCGGCAGCGCAACAATTCCCGCTATCTTACCGGACGCACCGGCAGAATCAAGAAGAAGTGCGAAACTCAAGCAAATTGGTCGGAAATAGATAGCTTTTCGCTACCATAGCGAGGGGTATTGATGCTGCACCGCGCCTCGCCGCCCGCCCCCGCAATCCACTCCTCGGGCCCGCCCCTCGCGCCTGCCAGCGGCACCGCCTCCTAGCCCAGCCAGTTGGCGACCGAGACCATCAGCAGCAGCAAAATCCACAGCAGCAGCGCGCGCCAGATCAGGCCGACCGTGCTTTGCAGCGAGCGCACCGAAGGCTCGTCCCCGGGCAGGGTATCGACATCGGTGCCCGGCTCGAGGGCGGTGATGTCGACGCTCGGCAAGTCCGGCGCATATTCGGCCGGCGTGCCCAGCCGCACACCCATCGCGCCGCCGCCCGCCGACAGGATGATGCCGACCGATTCGTCGCGCCAGCGGCGCGCGAAATTACGCCAGGCATAGACCGAATCTTCGAAATTGCCGACGATGGCAAAGGCGATCGCGGTCAGGCGCGCCGGCAGCCAGTCGATGCAATAGAAGGCGCGCGCGGCAAAGCGGCCAAAGCCTTCCTGGCGCAAGTGCTCGGGCTCGTTCCATGCCCGGGCCAGATACTCGGCCACCCGGTACAGGACGGCGCCGGTCGGCCCGAAAGGCATCAGCAACCAGAAGAAGACGCCGAATACATGGCGATGGGTGGTGACCAGCGCGTTCTCGACCGCCAGGCGCGCCACTTCCCGCGCTTCCATGTCCACCGTGTCGACCTTGGTCCATTCGGCCAGCAGGCGGCGCGCCTCGGACAGCTCGCCGCCATTGAGCGCCAGCTGGATGGCGGTGAAGTAATGGCTGTAATGGCGAAAGCCCAGCGTCAGGTAGACGATGACGATGGCCCAGGCCAGTTGCGCGATCGGGCCCAGCAGCGCCAGCAGCCAGTAGATGACCAGCGTCGGCACGACCAGCACCGACACCATGACCAGCCAGGCCAGCCGGCCGTGCTCGGGCCGCCCGGCGTTGAAGCTGTGCTCGATGCGCGCGGCGAATGCAATGATCCAGCCGTAGAGTGCATTGTCTTTGCGAAGCGGCCGGAACTGCTCGATCAGCAGGACGACCAGGATCGGGAAGAGAGTCATGAAAGCGAGTCAGTCCGGGTAGAAGTCGGTGAAGGGATCAGTGAGTGGATCGGTGGGTGGATCAGTGAGTGGATCGGTGAGCGGATCGGTGACCGTGTCGATGAGTATCTCGCTGAACCTGCCAGCCATTGTTTCGTAAGATAACGCAGCAAGTGCCGGGAATCAAACCGGACACGCATCCGGCATCGCAGGCCGGCGCCGTCAACGGCTGCCCGGCCCGTCCGCCCGCAGGAAATGGTACAGGTTGCGCAGCATCGCCGCCGTCGCGCCCCAGATGAAATACTGCTCCCAAGGCATCGCATAAAAGCTGCGCCGGCCCGGGCGATTCGGAAATTCGGCGCTGCGGCGCTGGTGGTTCGCGCCGTCCATCAGGAAGGCCAGCGGCACCTCGAAAATCTCGGCCACCTCGAAGTCGTCGGCGGCCAGCTCGAACGGCGGATGGACCAGGGCCACCACCGGCGTGACCTTGAAGCCGGTGCCGGTCTGGTAGTCGGGCAGGCTGCCGATCACCTCGATATGGCGACGCGCCAGGCCGATCTCTTCTTCGGTCTCGCGCAGGGCGGTGGCGATCGCATCGCTGTCCTCCGGGTCGACGCGGCCACCGGGAAAACTGATCTGGCCCGCGTGATCGTGCAGGTGCGCGGTGCGCATCGTCAGCAGCAGGCGCAGCCCGGCTTCACGCACCACCAGCGGCACCAGCACCGCAGCCGGCACCGGTTCGCGGCCGGCAGAAAAGACGGCCTCTTCGTCGCCGAACTCGGGCGACCAGGGCCGCGGCGTGCTGAAGCGCTGGCGCAGCCAGTCCGGCGCCAGCCATTCGGCGGGCACTGGCGGTTCGCCGGCCAGGGCGTCGAGCCGGGCGAGCGTGGGGTCGATGATCTTTTGTGTCATGCGAAATGGGCAGGCTGGCTGGCCTTCAATGCGATACGGTTAAAGGCGATGCACTCAATTCAGGCATTGCAAAACGCCAAAGGAAAAGGGCACCCGAGGGTGCCCTTTGTCCTGGTCGCTGGCGACAATTACTCCGCTGCGGCGCCGGCAGTGCGGCGGGTCGGCAGCTTTTCGCGGATACGCGCGGATTTGCCCGAACGCTCACGCAGGTAGTACAGCTTGGCGCGACGGACGTCACCGCGACGCTTCACTTCGCTCGACGCGATCAGCGGCGAGTACAGCTGGAAGGTACGCTCGTCGCCTTCGCCCGACGAAATCGTGCGTACGATGAAGTTCGAGTTCAGGCCACGGTTGCGGCGCGAGATCACGACGCCTTCGTAAGCCTGCACGCGCTTGCGGTTGCCTTCAACCACGTTCACGCTGACCACGACGGTGTCGCCCGGGCCGAAGTCGGGGATGTTCTTGCCGAGGCGGGCGATTTCTTCCTGCTCGAGTTGCTGGATCAGATCCATGTCTTTTCTCCTGAACCATCTTGCCGGCGCTGTATTTGCGTTATGCCCGGTAGAGGATGGGGTTAACAAAATCAGGCATTGCCTGAACTTACTGCTGCACTTGCAGCTTGCGCTGCGCTAACTGCCTTGCCTTGCTTGATACGGTCTTTTACTGTCTTTCTTGCCGGGCGGCCGGGGCTGCTTGCTACCTGCCCTCGCCTGCCTGGCATTTGGCCAGCCAGGCTTCATCGGCCTTGCCCAGCCATCCTGCGCTGCGCGCCTGGACGATCAGTTCAGGTCGCCTGGCCAGCGTCGTTGCCAGCGCCTGTTCGCGCCGCCAGCGGGCAATGTCGCCGTGGTGGCCACCAAGCAGCACGGCCGGCACGGCCTGGCCTTCGTATTCTTCGGGCCGCGTGTAATGCGGGCAATCGAGCAGGCCGTTGACGAAGCTGTCTTCAACTGCCGACGCATCATCGTTGAGCACGCCCGGCAGCAGCCGGATCACCGCATCCATCAGCGCCATCGCCGGCAGCTCGCCACCGGACAAGACGAAATCGCCGAGGCTGATCTCTTCATCGACACAGCGATCAATCAATCGCTGGTCCACCGCTTCATACCGACCACACAGCAAGACCAGGCCGGGTTCCGCGGCCAGCTGCGTCACCTTGCGGTGATCCAGCCGTGCGCCCTGCGGCGACAGGTAAACCGTGCGCGGCGCCGGCATACCGATTGCCTGCTGCCTTGCCTTCGCTGCGCCTATGGCCGCTTCGAGCGGCGCGGCCATCATCACCATCCCCGGGCCACCGCCATACGGGCGGTCGTCCACGGTGCGGTGCTTGTCACTGGTGAAATCACGCGGATTCCACAAGGACAGGCCCACCTTCTGTTGTTCAAAGGCGCGCCGCGTGATGCCGGAGGCGGTCAGCGCCGTAAACATTTCCGGGAAGAGCGTGATTACATCGAACTGCATCCCAACTCTCCCGCTTCGGACCGGCGCGATCAGTAATCGCGTTCCCAGTCCACCTTGATCTTCTTGCCTTGCTGGTCGACGTCGCTGACAAAGCGATCGACGAACGGTATCAGCAGTTCCTGCGGCTTGTCCGTCCCCTGCGCAGGTTGCTCCACCCGCAGGATGGGATGGGCGCCGTTGTCGATCAGGCCGGCGACGATACCCAGCGCTTCACCGCGCAGGTTCTCGACAGCATGACCGATCAGGTCGATCCAGTAGAACTCGTTGTCATCCAGCGGCGGGAAGTGCGCGCGGCGTATGTGTACCGTCGTGCCCTTCAGCAGCTCGGCCGCATTGCGGTCGGGCACGCCGACCAACTGGGCAACGATGTCCTCGCCTTGCGTTCGCACCTGCATCACGTCGACATCATGCAGCTCGGGCTTGTCCAGCCACCAGGTCTTCGCATGCAGCAGCGCGCTGGCTTCGGAAGCGTAAGGCCGCAGCCTCACCCATCCATGGATGCCATAGGCGCCTGTTACACGCGCCACCAGCACCAAATCGTCGGGAACCGGAATTCCCGGGGTACTGCTTGACGCCAAATCAGGCAGCTTTCTTGCCGGCCGACTTGACCAGACGCTCGACGGTCGGCGACAGCTGGGCGCCAACGCCGGTCCAGTAGCTCAGGCGGTCTTCCTTGATGCTGAAGCCCTGTGCCTGGCCCGAAGCGATCGGGTTATAGAAGCCAATGCGCTCGATGAAACGGCCATCGCGGCGGTTGCGCGAATCGGTAGCGACGATGTTGTAGAACGGGCGCTTCTTGGCGCCACCGCGGGAAAGACGAATTACGACCATGATCTTCTCGAAAAAATAGGGGTACGGACTGGGAAAAAGAGCGCGATTATAACGGTTTTCCTGTCCTGGCCACAAGCTAAGACTGACAGGCATCCCGCAGTTTGCACGGAATCCCGTGCTGCGGCACACTGGCGCCTGCCAGAAAGCTTGCCGGCGAGGTAAGCATTTGGCAACTTCGCCCATCCCACCTGCAGCCTGCCCCATGAACTCCGCGCATAAAAACAAGACTTTCGCCGCCCTGTTGTCGTTTTTGCTAGGCATGGTCGGCCTCCACCGCTTCTATCTGCACGGCTTGCGCGACCGCTGGGGCTGGCTGCATCTGGCCAGCCTGCCGATCACTGCCGCCATCATCGCGACCGATCCCGGCCGTCCGCTGCTGATCAATACGGTGCCGCTGGTGTTCGCCATGCTGGCCGCCAGCATCGAGACTTTCGTGATCGGCCTGATGCCGGATGAAAAATGGGACCTGCGCTACAACCCCGAGTCCGGCCGCGCGTCGGACACCGGCTGGCCGATAGCGGCGCTGATGGTCGCCAACCTGTTCTACGGCGCGACCCTGCTGCTGGTGGTGCTGGCGCGCTCGTTCGACCTGTGGCTGACGGGCGGCGCCTACGGCTGACGCCCGAGGCCGGATGAAGAACGCCGGATAAAAAGGTCGGATCCGGCAAGCCGGATACAAAAAGGCCGGGCCTCGTGTCAGACGAGCCCGGCCTTTTTTTGCCGGCGCAACACCGGCGGCATGACAAGAACCGCGATCAGAACTGGTCTTCGCTCAGCGCCAGCACGCCGGCGCTGCCCTCGACGATGGCCGTTCTGGCGGCCACGGCCTGCGGCAGGAAGTGGTCGGCAAAGAAGCGCGCCGTCGCGATCTTCGCCTGGAAGAAGGCCACATCGCCGTTGCCGGCCTTGAGCTTGTCGGTCGCCGCCAGCGCGGCGCGCCCCATCTGCCAGCCGCCAAAGACGATGCCGGCCATCTTCAGGTAAGGCACGCTGCCGGCGAACGCGGCCTTGATGTCGGCCTTCGCGGTCGCCGCGATGTAGTCCACCACCTGCTCCAGCGCCGCACTGGCGTCGGACAGGCGCTGGCCGATCACGGCCAGGTCAGCCGTGCCGGCGGCCTTCAGCGCGGCTTCGGTCTCGCGCACCTGGGCGATGATGCCTTTGGCCAGTGCGCCGCCGTCACGCACGGTCTTGCGACCCACCAGGTCATTGGCCTGGATCGCGGTCGTGCCTTCGTAAATGGTGAGGATGCGCGCATCACGATAGTGCTGCGCCGCGCCGGTCTCTTCGATGAAGCCC